>Ga0134126_10000058_pt1 | contig 131413 bp, 92 predicted proteins | sample KB31752_FD_96881 | JGI IMG/M metagenome (GOLD analysis project Ga0134126, IMG submission 96881) | Terrestrial soil microbial communities with excess Nitrogen fertilizer from Kellogg Biological Station, Michigan, USA - KB3-175-2 | ecosystem: Environmental > Terrestrial > Soil > Unclassified ... | reverse complement strand
TGCCGCTTTATCGCAACACGGAATCGGGGCTTAGCGTGCCGTTTGCGTGCCGCGAAAAACAAAGTTCGAGAAAAAAAGACACTCAACCCATTGAAATCATTGGTGGGCCCGGCAGGATTCGAATTTCCTCTCAAGGCCTTATTTTAGAAAGATTTTCTGGCGATCTACCTAAGCTATACCAACAAAGATACCAACAGAGTTAGATCCGCGCTACCGGTATGCGCCGCAGATGTTCTTGATCATTCGCAATCATCGCAAAATCGCACTAAGAATCGCTACACTGGCCCCGTCACCGTGGGACGCCAGCCGCAAATTGGTGCCGTGCGGGGCATGGAATTTAGATGTTTCATGACCGTCGACTAAAATTTATGACGGGACCGCCAGAAACTTGGGTCATCACTTGAACGCTCTGAACTTCGGTTCTGATTATTTTATTGAATTTTTGCGGTGCAATGTCGCTGGTGTCGCAGGAATCCAAGAGATCACCTGCGACCCAAAGGAATGATCGCGTCGCGGGTGAGCCCTTCTTGTTAAGGCCGCTGCGGGCATCCATATCCTTTAACCGCTTTTTGAATTCGGATAGATGCTCCCAGAACGTCTCGCCCTCGACCTGCGGTTGGGTTTCATATCTATGTGCGTGTCCACCTGCGAAGTCAGTCCGTATAATAACACACCGAACGCAAACGCGATGGGTATCCGCTCGTCCTAACAGAATCCGAATTGCCTCTTGCAACAGGGTCAAACTCGCAGATCCTGTTATGAAAACATGTTTTTCATCATCCTTAGATCCGATTGGTCCTTGCCACGGGTAAACAATGCCGCCAGATCTTCTAGAATCTCGCAAAAGGCCATAAAAGTCGCGGTTTATAGTACCTTTAAATGCGCGTACCCGATCACGATATGCGTCCAGCGCCTCGTTTGCGAGCCCGGACTTCTTACCTCTTGAGTCAATAATGTCGTACCAAAAGAGGTAGGGATAGCTTATTCGTCTATCGGTTCGCCCAAAATCCTTTACGACCTCTTCTGTTTGCGAGGCGAGAGCTCGAAGGCCAGCCAACCTCGCATGCACCCATTCAACTCCATAGTCCAAAGCGCGCACAGGGTCTTCCATGGGCCTTTGGGACGCAAGAACCAACTGCAATCGCTCCAACGTTGCTTGCTCTTCCTTACGGACTGAGCAATGAGCGGCAAACGTCCCAAGAAAGGACTCGATCTTTTTGCAAACCCGCTCGAATTCTTTTGCTCTCTGTTGCTCCAGACGTCCGGTGGGCCTCAGCGAATGCAAGGCAAGCTCGATTGTAAAAATGCCAATGGACGTCGAATAAATTGCTTTCGCTAATGCTTCAATCCGAGGCTCTATGCGACTACGTTGCTCCTCGGACACGCTCATAAGAATCGGCAACCAGTCTGCTCGCCAGTGGGAGCTCATGAAGCTGCCACCGGTCGGCAAAGATGCCAGATAACTAGCGCATTCATTGATCACAGACGCCGGACGATCCGTCCAATGGGCGCTAAGCTTCAGACGGGCGGAGTTCATGCCCAGGTAGCCGCTGTTGTTGATCAGTTCGGCTCGCAACCCTCTAATATGGTCGTCACTAATCGAGAGTGGCAATTTTCTGAATCTTCTGCTTGAACGATCGAACCAAGCTGCGAGTATCCTGGCCTCAGCGGCGACCGCACTCGCGACGTGGCGTGGCTGGATGCATGACGCGAGAACTATCAAATCGTTTTCCGACAGGACAGGCGCAGTCCCTTTTCTGGACTTATGGAGCAGTCCCAGAAGCCAGCCAAGCTGATGTGCTTGACCAAGGGCGCCGACATTTGGGAACGCTGCCTCTGGCTTCTGACCGACAACGTATTTACTTCGGGCGCCAGGAGGGCGCTCCAACACGCCCCGGTCGAGCAAATACTGTGACAGCCACGAATCTTGTTCGTCCGCGAAGACGGTATCATGCTTCGGGAATATCGGCACAGCGCCATGCAGGTGAAATCCAACGCGGGCAATACCTTCCGCACCGGTCATACCGTGAACTACACTCAAGTATCCGCGAGATACCCCCACATGCAGCAAACTCGCGAGCAGCTTTTCCAGCGTCACCCGCCCCACATCTTTTTCTTCCGCCCCCTCGGTGAAACCAACTATAACTTCGTGAGCAAGCGCTAGTTCCTGGTCTCCAAATTCTACATCTTCGCCGTATCTGTAAGCCCGAAATAGAACGCCGCCGCGGTCGCATAAAATAGGTACCGCTATTCCCATATCGACCAACTGATCTAGGACAAGGCTAAGCATGTTTGCACGACGTAAATTTGGTCGGGCTTCGCCCTCGAGAAGACATTCGACCAACGCGCGCCAAACAAACCCAAACTTTAGCCTATCACGGTGGGGAGCCACCTCCGGAGGCGCGTCAAACAAAGTTTCACCTAGTTTGTGGGCCTCAAGCCGTGCCGCTGGCTCGTGTTTTCGATAGAGGCCAACGAATGCCTGAATCAAATCCGTTAGACGACTTCGCGCTAGTTGAGGCGTTGTCGAGCCTCCTGCCCCGTGAACAAATTCTTTGAATTCATCCTTAGAGATACGAACAACGTCTTCGGGTAAGTTCACCAGCATTGATGGGATATGATCGCGCTCGCGGGAGTAACTGTCCGATCCGAACGCCAACGGTATTGCGGCGTGCACACTCTGCAACTCCGAACGCAGCCAGGGGCCGAATAAACGAACGGCTTCACTTAGATCGAAACGAATTGGATTTTTATTTGCTGCTAGTTCGAAAATCTCAGCAAGACAAGCTTGCCCCATAGCGAGGCTTAAAGTGTATTGCAGGAAGCGAAGTCTTGAGAGTGATGACGACAAGGTATTTCTCAATTTCGACAAGCACCCTGCTGATTCTCCTTCCAATCTGACTAATACGCGGTCGAACAGCGTGTCTACGTCCGTAGAGCGAATTGGCCGAAGCGTTACTATCGGTATAAATTTCAGCCAATAATTCGATCCCGCCCTCACGCCAAAGGCTCGAATTTTCGTAATTTCTAATAAGTCCCCGAGAGTTCGTCCGAAGGTAGCCTTACCTTGATCAAATGTTTCTCGTTTTGGAAGCAACGAGTACACCGACACACCGCCACGTTCTTGGGATGGATTGGTTAGAGTATGAGTTTCCCATCCCATTAGGGAGTGTATTGTCGGCAGCGTCGCGGACGTAAAGCGGACGGGAACCGACAGCGGGAAATCGGATAGATATGGAATACCTGCCGCGGCTAGAGCCGCAACTTCTTGAGCGCAGAACGAACGCACTTGTTCATGGTCTCGCAAGGCGAATATTTTTTCGGGTATAATGAGATCGCGGCACCAATTCTCTTTGTCGCAAATAAATACGTGGCTGGTGACTTTTTTTGCGCCCGCTTCGATCAGCCTGCGTTTTGCCTCGCCTAATGTTGTGCCAAGTATGAGCGTATCATCGACAAGGCAAACTTTCTTGCCGCGGAAAATCTCTGGGTTCTGATCTAATACATGATCGGAGAGAACCGGCTTCTGGGCGAGCTTTCCGCCCGCCAAAACCAAGAAATCGTAGAGCCTAAGCGCTTTTCGGGCCATCAAAATGATGTAATCGGCATCGAGCGTCGCAAGATATTTGCTGAATTCTATAAGTAAGAGCGAAGTCTCCGCCGGAAACTTCTGCAAAAGCGATGACATCTGGGATTGTAAACGAGCACTCATAGTCGCCCTGGCCAAAATGTAACGTCTGCGCAATACCAGTAACGTCAAATACTGCGGCGGCGACGGAGAAATAAATGGAAACCGAGCCGGGTATAAGAATAGCAGAAGAGCTTCGCTTCTGCAAATATACCAATAGTAAGAAATGGAAGATGCTTAGTCGAACTGCATAACTTATGAAGATGACTTATTGTACGTGACCTTGCGAATATCTTGTAGACATCAGAACAGAGACCTTATTGCAATGGCGTGGCCTATTCCAACGGTGTTGCGAGACTGGATGCCAGCGGTGCAGATAGGCGATTTCTCCTGACGATGTACCGATCTTCAACCCTCCGGCGGCGGCTCGTCTAGAAAACGCAGCAGCGAAGGCACTCGGACAAGGCGGCGGCGGCCAACCGAGATTGTCTCCACAACTCCAGCACCCATCAATTCGTAGAATTTCGTCTTGCCTAGCCCTACCGCGTCGCACGCCTCTGCTACGGTGCAAGTTGGCCGCTCCAAAAACGGTATGCTTCGCGGCTCTCGACTGCGGGCTCGCCCCCGTTGACTGCCCGTTCCCGATTTCATGCGTCATGTGCTCCGCTTACACTGTGCGGCAATCGTCTTCGCCAGACCGCACGTGCCTTTACCCCGGTTTCGGAGAAGAACACTGTCAACGCAATTGGTTCATTGAGGCCCGGGAAGTCGATAGTCCCGCCTAGAAATTCCTGAGAATTCCCTTCCTTGGCCGTTTCCCGCCAAACGGCACCCAATTCAGCAGCCCCCGCGACGATGCGAAAGGCGGGAGCTTTCGGATGAATCTGATTGTCGTTAGGAACAAGCCTTATCTTCACGTGATGCGCCAAAAGGAAGATCGATCCCGCCCAACCACCATCCCGACTTTGATGCAATGTTCCGATGACAGCCATCGCAATTCTCCTTTTAACCAGAGGTCGATGAGGATTTAGAAGAAGGCAGAGGACTACGGTGGCCCATAGTTGCTTCTTGATCCGTGTTTGCTCTTGCACTGACCTCGCGCTCACGACGAAATTTCAGGAAATCGCGATCACTTTCGAGAAACGCTTCGAGAGCGTATGGCACCAATTCCGATATGGGCTCTGCATGGCTATAAAACTCCTCATAGTATTGAGCATAAAGCGCAAGTGACTTCGCGAGACTCGGACTCGCGATGAATGCTAATTTGATGGGTGTGCGATCAGGCAATTTTGCGATTTTCATATTGGCCACAGTGGCGTCAGCTTTGATACGGTTGCAGGACAATGTCCTTTGATACGATGATACGAAGCGGCCAGCCTGGCCGAACAGTCAGGGTTGGCTGGATCGAGAGATTGTGTTGCGTGATTTGCTGGCCTACCTGATTGGCGCTGTCCTGAACAGATTCCCGCAGCGCCGCCAGCAAGTTGTCATTGCTGTTACTCACCGACAGTTGCGCGCCGACGCCCAGCAAACTCGAAAGCGCGACACCTTTGATAAGCCGCCAAGTGTGATAGTCCACTTCATCTTCAAGACCGGTGTAACCTTCCGTGTCGGTGGCGGGCGAGTTGTCGATTTCGATGGAAGTTCCATTCGGCATGACGATACGTTGCCAGACAATGAGTGCCCGGCTCTGGCCGAATGCAACCACGGAATCGACCTTACCTATCAACCTTGAGCCTTGTGGCAGAAGCAAAACCGACCCGGAAAGATCGAACAGATTCTGTGTGACCTGCGCGATCGCAAGCCCCGGAAGATCGGAATTGATGCCGGTTACAAGGCTGGCTGCAATGACAGTGCCAGCGAACAATTCATACGCCGAAGCCGGACTCTGCAAGCCATGCGAGTTGTAAATCCCGCTTTTGTCACGCTGCTGGGTGAAGTCAAGCTTGTGTTGCTGTTGGTTCTGATCGTCGGCCAACACCGGATTGGATGATGTATTGCTTGTATGCGATAGAGGTGACGAAGTGGATTGCAGGGAAGGCGACGCAACTTCCGAGCGAGAGGCGCTGTTCACCTGAAATATCACCTTGGCTTCACGCGCCTGCTGGGCGAGTTGGGCTTGACGCAAATGCTCGGCGTGCTCGGCGTCGGCTTCGCCGAACGAGCCGGATGCCGGATTCACGCCAAGCTGCCGCTCGCGATTGACGATCGGAGCGCCCAGATCGCCGGGAAGTGGCAGTCCGAGCTTGGGCGGCTTCATCTGATCGTAGTTGGCGGGAAGTCGCGCCAGCTTGTCGGCCGGTGGCTTGGAATCGGTGCTAACAGCCTGATCTCCACCCGCTTTGGCCTTTGGCGATGGAGCCCGCAGCGCCAGCCAGGCTGCCCCGCAGACGACGACGGTGACGGCCGCTGCTACCCCAATCACGACATTGCGCCGGAAGCGCGTAACCCGACGGGGCTTGCCGCGCAGGACCAAGCCTTCCGGCTCGTTCTTTCGGCCGGGCTCGCTCATGGCGCCCTCGATGAGATCCGCGTGTTGGCACGCGCGATGCGAACGACCTGCTGCTTGTCTTTGCCAAGCCTGAGTTCGGCTGCGGAGAAGAGCTGATCGACAATGTAATAATTGTCGCGCACGCGGTAGTTCACGAGATCGGTGCTTCCGCCCTCGCCCACCACGAACAGAGGCGGCGCCTCACCACGATCCAGCGTCGCCGGAAACTCGATATAGACATGCCTGCCGTCATCGAAAGCACGCAATGGCCGCCAGGATGGATTGTCGCCAGCGATGGCATAGTCGAAGTTCAGGCTGTTCAGCGCAACGCCCCTATCAATCGGCGTCGCCGCGTTGGCTTCGTCGTTCTGCTTCTTGAGCGCGATCAACTCGTCAGCGGGATAGGTCCAGGACAACGCCGCCATATAGGTATGATCGGTGCTTTCGAGTTCGAGGTGATAGCTCCGCCGGTCGGTGGTGATGACGAGATTGGTCTTGAGACCGGACGCGAACGGCTTTGCGAGGATATGGACCTGCTTCTCGGTCCCGGTGCCGCTGGTCGTGTCTCCAACAACCCAGCGCACGGTGTCACCGGCAGAGATCGCCACGAGCGCCTCCCCTGGCTGAAGGGCAACGTCGCTCACTTTCTGCGGAGCCGCATAGAGTTTGTAGAGCGCACCGGGCGCAAATGGATAGACCTGCATGGCATTCACATAGCCGTCGCGGGAGGGTTCGATCAGTGCATTGCGATCCGCAGCATTTACGCGGGTCGCTGGTGACGTGTGATCGGCACGAATAACCTCTGGATAGGGCTGGAGCTGTCCGGGTAACGGAAGCGGTTGCGCCACCGTCACGACCTTGACCGGCTGTGTCGGTGCCGGAGAAATCGCCGCCGAGCGTAGTTCCTGTTTGGCTACGGGTTGCTGCTGCGCGGAGGCGCAAGCCGACAGCACGAGCAACGCGATCAAACTCAACGATATTTGACGCATGACGATCTCCTTCATTGGCCGCTCAATTCGCGCGACCAGTCGATGGCGTTGATGTAGATGCCGAGGGGGTTCTTCCGCAGAACCTCTGCGGTGTTGGGCGGCTTGGTCAGGACAGTCAGAATCCCCGTCCAATGTTCGGTGCTGGAAACCGCGTCGTGATCGAAATGCTGCTCGATCCACTTCACCTGAAACGACTCCCCAGAGACGCGCACAACGCTCGTCACTTGCACCGATACGGTTCGCTCGCCGATGTCCTTGAACGGGTCGTGTTCCTGGGCGAACTGGTTGAGATAGGCCGCGCCATGATTGGTCGTATAGTCGTAAGCTTCGAGCCAGTTTTTCCGGGCGATGATCGGATCGCTGGATAGCGACCGCACGTCGGAAATGAACTTTGCCAGGAACCAAGCGATCTCCCCGTCAGACGGTTGGTAGTTGGCGATCGCCGGTGCTACGGCTCGGGCTTCGCCCAGCTTATCGACCTCCACGACATAAGGAACGATATGGCTCTGGTACGATTGCCAAATGACGGACGCCGCCAAACCCGCCGATAAAGCGAGGCAGCCGAACGCCATCAGTCGCCAGTTCTTCGCCTGGACCCGTGCGCTGCCAATACGCTCGTCCCATATCTGTTCGGCGCGCTGGTACGGTGTGATCGGTTCGGATGTTGTCCCGTATCTCTGCGTAGATCGTTTGAAAAGCATCAGCCTTGACCTCCATCAAGTTCGGGATTGGCGCCGTGACCAGGCTTGTCGCCTTCCTTGATTGCCTGCCCCAAGGCGCGGGCATGGCCCGTCATGCGCTGGCCGCGCTGCATCTTCTTTGCCCAAGCCGGTGTTCCTGACGCCGAACCGGTCGTAGATGCGCCCGCTACGTTTGAAAGAGGCGGAGCCGGTGGCGGTGGGTTCCCGGAAGATGCAGACGGCGAAGCGGAAGCCGCACGAATGGCAGCTAGGCCACCGCCACCCAATCGAGCAGCGCCGACAACTCCACCACCGGCCAATGCACCTGCACCGATAAGTCCTCCGGCTGTTCCGATAGCAGCGCCGGCACCAAGTTGCGGAGCGCCGGAGACAAGGCCCGTTGCAATCCCAGGCCCGAAGATCCCAAGCCCGAACAGCGAAATCGACGCCAACACCAGCGACATCGCGTCGGCCAGAGTCGGGTCACGTCCTTGTAGCGCGGCGATGAACTGGCTGAAAAAGGTTGCTCCGATGCCGATGATGACGGCCAGCACCATGACCTTGATGCCCGAGGCGATCACATTACCCAGCACACGTTCTGCAAGAAACGCGGTCTTGTTCCACAAGGCGAAGGGAACGAGCGTAAATCCCGCGAGCGTGGTTAGTTTGAACTCGATGATCGTGATGAAAAGCTGAACCGCGAGGAGGAAAAACGACAGGATCACAATGATCCAGGCAAACAGAAGGACGGCAATTGTTATGGCGTGGCTGATAAAGGTCGTGAACCCGATGAGCGAGCCGGCCTTGTTCAACAGAGGCCACGCTGCCTGATAACCGATCCCGGCAATCTTACCGGGCCGCAGCATATCGGCTGCCGTGAACCCCGAATTGGTTGCATCAATTCCCAGGGTCGAAAAGGAATCAAACACCACTTGCGACAGGGATTGGAAGTTGTTGATGAGCAGCGCGAAGAAGCCGACATACAGGACCTTCTTGATGAGCCGGTAGAAGACATGGGCTTCGCCATCCATCGCCCAGAACAGCCCCGCCAATGTGATGTCGAGCGTGATCAGAATTGTCGATAGCCAGCCCACATCGCCCGATAGCAGACCGAATCCGCTGTCGATGTAGTGGATGAAGGTCTGCATGAACTGATCGACGACGTTGAGATCGCCCACGGTGCTTCTCCGACAATGACGGCGTGACTATTGCGGCGTGTAGGCGTTTCCAGAACCGACAAAGTTCGCGAACTCTGCCCTGCCCTGCACCTCGGCTTCCTGCTCATTGGCGAGGTTCAGGGTTTCGGCACGGTATTGCGCAGCCAACAGACTCTGGGTCTGAAGTTGTTGCTTGGTGGACAACGCCAACAACTGGTTGGTCGCTTGCGTGGCTTCGAGGTTGCCCGCTGCGCCTTGTGACGCGCCGACCAACGCCGAAAGGCTGGTGCTGTCATTCTCCACGTTACGGACAATCTGCGCACCAATGCTCAGGGTTTGCAGAAAAGACTGCATCGCATCGGTCCAGCGTGTGAGGCCGTCCGCCTGCAACGTCGTGTTCGGCGTGCCGGTGGAATAGGTCGCAAGCCAGTATTGGCCGAACTGCGCCTGTGTCGTGCCGAGGTCGAAGCCGATGCCGAAGGGCTGATTGACGATGGATCGCACCTGATCCAAGTCGGAAAGGATCGGCCCCAGTTCGTTCAGACCCAGGGCTTGGAGGTTCTTGCCCATATTGGTGAGCATCGTCGCTTCGTTCTGGAGCGATTGGATCTGATTTTCGATCTGCTGAAGCTCGCGCGAGGCTTGCAGCACGTTCTCGGTGAAGTTCGAGGGATCGAAGACTTCCCACTGGGCAACCGCGGGCACACTGAACAGGGCGACGGTGAGCGGTGTGGCGATGAATTTGATGGCGCGTTTCATTGGAAATTCTCCTTTCGGGAAAACTCGGTGAGAAGATCGGCCGCCCAATCGAGCCCCTTGGCAGCCAGGAACACATCGGCGAAATTTTCTTCGCCATATTCGGCAAGGATTTTGTCGATCAGGGCTTGGTCGGCAGGCGATGACGAACCACAGAAAGCCAGCGCAATCGCACCCATGCCGAGTTCGAAGAGGCGATTGCCTCGCCGCGATTGCAGATAGTATTGGCGCTTCGGAATGGCATGGGAGATCAACTCGATCTGACGCTCATTCAGTCCGAATTGCAGGTAGGCGGATTTCGATTGCGGCTCGATCGCGCGGTCATTCGGCAGGAATATCCGTTGCGGGCAGCTTTCGATGATGGCCGGCGCGATTGTGGAATTGGAAATATCCGCCAGCGATTGAGTGGCGAAGACCACCCCGACGTTCTTCTTGCGAAGAACCTTCAGCCATTCCCGGATGCGGGCAGCAAAGAGTGGGTTGTCAAGGAACACCCAGGCTTCGTCGAGGATCAGAAGCGTGGGCCTGCCGTCAAACCGCTCCTCCAGCCTGTGAAAGAGATAGGTGAGAACTGGCGGCACGACAGCGGCCTGGTGCATCAAGGTCTCGGTCTCGAAACACTGCACGTCCTTGAGGGCAAGGCTGTCTTCGGCGGCATCGAGCAATCGCCCGAATGGGCCTTCCAAGGTGTACGGCAGCAGAGCCGAGCGCATCGCGTTCGATTGCAGAAGAAGAGACAGGCCCGTCAGCGTCCGTTCTGATTGCGAAGCGGTCGCGAGGTTGTTCAACGCTGCCCAGACTTGTTCCTTTATGTCAGGTGTGACCACAACTTTTTCGTGATCGAGCAAGCCAGCGATCCAGTCGGCGGCCCAACTCCGTTCGGCATCGTCGTCGATATGGGCCAAAGGCTGAAACGCCAACGCGCCGTCAAATCCCAGTTCGCGGTGCGCCCCACCGATTGCGAGTGTTGACGCGCGCGCCGATTTGCCTTTGTCAAAGATATAGACCTGCGAATTCGGATACCGCCGAAATTGCATGGCCATCAGCGACAGCAACACTGACTTGCCGACGCCGGTCGGACCTACGATGAGCATGTGGCCCACATCGCCCACATGGGTCGAGAATCGGAACGGCGTAGAACCCGTGGTTTCGGCATAGAACAGCGGCGGACCGTCGAAGTGTTCGTTGCCTTGTGGCCCAGCCCACACCGACGACAGCGGCATAAGGTGGGAAAGGTTCAGCGTATGAATCAAAGGTTGGCGGACGTTGGCGTAGAGATGACCCGGTAGGGTTCCTAGCCATGCTTCCACCGCGTTGATGCTTTCCCGAATGGTTGTAAAGCCCAACCCATTTATGACCCGCTCGATGGCCCGAACCTTTTCATCGACGATGGCGGCGTTCTCGTCCATCACGGTGACGGCGATGGTGACGCAGCCGAAGGAAATATGGTCAGCGCCCAACGCCTGCAAGGCTTGGTCCGCGTCCACCACCTTGTTATCGGCATCGGTGTCCAGAAGTTGAACCGGCTCGTTGTGAACGACCTCGCGCAACATCACCGCAATGGATTTGCGCTTGTTGAACCACTGGCGTCTGATCTTCACGAGCGCCTTGTTGGCCTCCGCCTTGTCTAGCGCGATGAACCTCGTGGTCCAGCGATAGGGAAAATCAAGGAGGTTGAGAGCATCGAGTAATCCCGGTCGCGTGGTGTTCGGAAAGCCGAGAATCGTTACCGTCCGCAAATGCTGCTCGCCAAGCATCGGCTCCAGACCGCCGCTTAGTGGGGTGTCGGCCAAGATCGCGTCGAGATAGGTTAGAATATCTGGCGGAAGAACGAGGTGTCTCTTTGTGGAGACCGTTCCATGCAGGTAGGTCAGTGTTTGCGTATCATCGAGCATTTCGATGTCCGGTAAAATTTGACCGAAGAGGTCGAATGCCTTGTTTGTCTCGGAAACAAAGGCCGACAGTTCGGCTTGCCAGTCGCGCGACCGCTGAATCTGATCGCGCTCAATCAAAGCCCGTTCGGCCCGCGAGGTCGCGTCGGCTGGCGGCATGAAAACAAGCGTCAGATAATAAGCACTGTCGAAGTGCCCCTCAGCCCCAACCTCGAAGCCTGCAAGCCGTTCGTCATCAATGAGTTTTGATGCCGGATCTGGGAATTCGCTTTCGGGGTAGCCTGCCGCTTCGAAGCGGTCCGCCTCAAAGAATAGTGCCCAGCCGGACCCGAACCGGCGCAACACATTGTTTATACGGGCGCACCCGGCGACCAGCTCGGCTTCCGTCGCGCTTTCCAAATCTGGACCACGAAAGCGGAACGTCCGCTGAAAACTACCGTCCTTGTTGAGGACGATCCCATGGCCCACCAATGCCGCCCAAGGCAGATGATCGGCCAGGCGGTCGGACTTACGGCGGTATTCCCCGATGTTCAGCATGAGAGATATGCCTTCTGGCGAAGATGCCGCCGTAGAACTTCGGCAAAATCGGGATCGCGCTTCGCTGCAAACACCGCAACGGTATGCCCTGCTGCCCAGAGCAGAATTCCGGCAATCCACATTCGCAGACCGAGCCCGAGCGCCGCTGCCACCGTTCCGTTGACGATTGCCAGCGCGCGCGGCGCGCCCGCTAGCAAGATCGGTTCGGTCAGGGAGCGATGCAGCGGAACCTCGAAGCCTTCGATCACGAGACCAGCGCTCCGCCGCCGAATGAGAAGAACGACAGGAAAAAGCTCGAAGCCGCAAAGGCGATGGAAAGGCCCAACACGATCTGGATCAACCGACGAAAGCCACCGGAGGTCTCACCAAATGCCAGCGTCAGGCCGGTGATGATAATGATGATAACGGCGAGCGATTGGCGACCGGGCCCTGAATGGAATCGAGGATGTTCTGCAGTGGCGCTTCCCATGGCATGTCGGTGCCCGCTGCAAACGCAGACGGTGTGCAGACCACGGTGGCGATGGAAGTGAGCAAGAACAGTCGGCGCAGTTTCATGACGATCTCCTTCGTTAGAGCGCTTGAAGTCGGGGGCCGGAGTGAGCAGTCAGGGCGTAATCGCCGTCGGCTGTGAGCCCAGTCACCTCGGCGATGGCTTCGACGCGGCGCGTGTTGCCGCGACCGCCGATAAACACGACCACGTCGATGGCTTCCGCGATCAGGCGCCGCGGCACTGTGACGACCGCCTCCTGAATGAGCTGTTCGATGCGGTACAAGGCTGCCGGTGTGGAATTCGCGTGAACGGTGGCTATCCCACCCGGATGGCCGGTGTTCCATGCTTTGAGCATGTCGAGGGCTTCGGCACCCCTAACCTCGCCGACAATGATCCGATCGGGACGTAGCCGGAGCGTCGAGCGCACGAGGTCGGCCAGCGAGGCGACACCTGGCTTGGTTCGCAGGTTGACGCAATCGGGCGCCGCACATTGCAGTTCGCGCGTGTCTTCGATGACGATGATGCGTTCGTCCCGATGGGCGATCTCGGCCAGTAGCGCGTTGGCAAGTGTAGTTTTGCCCGAGCTGGTACCGCCCGCGATCAGAATGTTCTTGCGAGCGGTGACGGCGTTCTGAAGCCATGCCGCCTCGTTGACCGTCAGGATGTGGGATTCCACATAGTCGCCCAGCGTGTGAATCTTCGCAGCGGGCTTGCGGATAGCGAAGCACGGCGCCGTCACCACCGGCGGCAGAAGCCCTTCAAACCGCTCGCCGGCAATGCCGTCGCCTAGCGAGGGCAATTCGGCACTGACGATTGGGCTATTGGCGTGAACTTCCAGTCGCAGGTGTGATGCGACCAGACGGATGATCCGCTCCGTTGCTGCTGGAGCTATGCGAAGACCTAGATCAATCCGGCCTTCACCCAGTCGATCCACGCGCAGCGCGCCGTCCGGGTTCACCATCACTTCGATGACGGCAGGATCGGCCAGTGCCGCAGCAATTCGCGGTCCCATGGCGCTTTTGAGCATAGTACGTTGCCGTTCGCGGCTTTCCGTGTGGTCAATCATGGAGAAGCCTTTGGCTTGGCGGCCAGATCGAAAATCGTGCCCTTGCCGGTGGCGATCCTGCGGCCGACTTCTTCAATAAAGGTTTGGAACCGCTGGTTTCCGAGTGCTTGCAACGCGGCGGCTTGCGAATCCGGAATGGGACGCGACACCATCAGTTGATAGCGGATATAGAGCGCGAGACTTTCGAGTGTGACGCGCTGGTCGCGCTCGATCAGGTTGAGCCGCTTGCCGATGCCGTCGAGACGTTCGCGAAAGCGGTCGTCCAATGCGTCGGCGCCTTTGCGCTCGAAGTAATCCCGCAACGCATCGTTGACCACGTTCGACATGGTGGCACCCGGTTTGTCCGCAAGCACCTCAAGCCGCTTGGAAAGCTTCTCGTCGAAATAAAGAGCGTGGCGAATTCTCTTCATCGTCTATCTCAGAATGAAGCAATGAGGTCGTCGTCGACCGACGGGCGCAAATCGGATTCGTTCATTGCGTGGGCGCTGCGGAGGTCATCGAGCACAGGTTCTTCACTCTGAACGCGCGCTTCATCGTTGAGCTCGTCCGCAGCAGGAGCTGTGTTCTCGCTCTCGTTGCTGTGGCCCGGCGCCTGCTGTTGCTGGAGAGGGCTTTCGTCGGAGGCGTCCACTGCTTCCGCCGCCAGAAGCAGTTCTGCGTGTACGCCGCGTACCTGGCCGCTCCAGTCGTCGAGACGCGGATCGGGTTTGTCTTGGTATGGCCCGCCCTTAAGCGCCGGCGCCGGCGATACGCGCGAGATGAAATTCTCGTCCTGGTAATAGCGCAGCTTCTTGGCGCGGATCGGTGGCAGGCCCGAGATCAGCACCAGTTCGTCGGATGGTGGGAGCTGCATCACCTCCCCGGGCGTGAGCAGCGGACGAGCTGTCTCCTGCCGCGAGACCATCACGTGCGCCAGCCAGGGCGAAAGCCGGTGACCGGCGTAGTTGCGTTGTGCGCGCAGTTCAGTGGCTGTACCGAGAGCATCCGATACGCGTTTCGCCGTCCGCTCGTCATTCGACGAAAACGCAATCCGGACGTGGCAGTTGTCCAAGATGGAATTGATTTCGCCGTATGCCTTGGAAATCTGATTGAGACTTTGGGCGATGAGGTAGGCTCGGATGCCGTAACCCGCCATGAAAGCAAGCGCGGTCTCGAAGAAGTCCAAGCGTCCCAGTGCCGGAAACTCGTCCAGCATCATCAGGAGTTCATGCCTCCGGCGCTTTGCGGGATCGCCTTCGAGCTTTTCGGTGAGACGCCGCCCGATCTGGTTGAGGATGAGACGGACCAGCGGCTTCGTGCGCGAGATGTCCGACGGCGGAATGACCAGATACAACGAGACAGGGTTTTCGGCGTCCATCAAGTCGGCAATGCGCCAATCGCAGGACGAAGTTGCCTTCGCGACCGTTGGATCGCGGTAGAGCCCCAGAAACGACATGGCAGTGGACAACACGCCGGAGCGTTCGTTGTGCGATTTGTTGAGGACTTCGCGGGCAGCAGATGCGACAACGGGATGCACCATCGGCTTTTCGAGCGTGCCGAGATGGTTGGTCGCCATCATGGCGCGCAAGGTGTGCTCGAAGGAACGCAGCGGGTCGGACAGAAAGCTCGCGACGCGCGCTAGTGTCTTTTCTTCCTCCGCATAGAGGACATGCAAAATGGCTCCGACGAGGAGAGCGTGGCTGGTCTTCTCCCAATGGTTGCGCCGTTCGAGAGCACCCTCGGGATCGACGAGAATATCGGCGATGTTCTGCACATCGCGGACTTCATTCGATCCCTTGCGGACTTCGAGGAGTGGATTGTAGCGGGCGCTGCGCGCATCGGTCGGGTTGAACAGAATGCAATGCGAGAATTGTTCACGCCACCCGGCGGTAAGCTGCCAGTTCTCGCCTTTGATGTCGTGAATGACAACGCTTTCGTTCCACGACAGCAACGTCGGCACGACGAGCCCCACGCCCTTGCCGGAACGGGTGGGAGCAAAGGCCATGACGTGTTCGGGGCCATTGTGACGGAGATATTCGCCGTCAAGTTGGCCGAGAAACACGCCGAAAGGCTTGAACAATCCGGCTTTACGGACCTCAAGTGTATTCGCCCAACGTGACGATCCGTAAGTCGTGGCATGGCCCACCTGACGGGCACGCCACAGCGATCCGACGATGGCGACAGCACAGCCCAGAAATCCGCTGGTCGCGGCGATGGCGCCCGCTTTGTTGAAAACCCCGTGCGCATAGGCGTCATAGGCATACCACCACTCGAACAGACGCCACGGGTAGTAGAACGGAAACGAAAACACCCTGAACCACGGCATCCCCAATTGCGCCTGAAACCCTAGATGCCAGGCTGTCCATTCGGTGGCGAACCACACGCCGCCGATCGCGATCGCAAAGATGAATAGGATTTGCCCAATGAGGAATTTTGTGGGTGTCACGAAGGCCGCTCCAAAACGCGACAAGGAGTCGGTCGGAACGCAAAATTCGGCAATCACGCTTGTATACGGCTGAGCCGCAGAACACCGAGCAGCGTCCGGCGGAACGCTTAATTGGCAATCTCTCCATCTCCCACGACTTCAACGGCCACTTTAAGCGCGCTACAGAATGGAATAAGGCGGCGGATTTCTCCGCCGCCTCTGGAGATTTGGGAAGCCCCGCTTACCAGTTTTTGGTGATGCGAATCCCGAACAGCCGTGGATCGGTGACGAAGACGTTGGTGGTGAGGCCCGTATCGTCGGTGTTCAGGAACGCACCGGTGATTGCCGTCGTGTCGAACACGTTCTTCATATAGGCCATGGCCTGCCAACCATCCTGGTTGGAGAAGGTCAGCGACAGATTTACGTTGGTGTAGCCACGGATCTGATCGTACGGCTTGTCGTTGAACACTCGGGCGAACGTGTTGCCCTGCCAATACCCATCGACCCGCGCGGTTGCCGCCCAATCTGCACTGATTGGCATCGAGTATTGTGCACCACCTGAAAGGGTGAACGGCGGTGCACTGGGAAGCTTGTTGCCGCTCAGATCTTTGTCAAAGCCCTGCCCGTCGTTAGGCGCAGTTGACGGATCAAAACCTGCATAGCCCGGCAGACCGATCGGATCGGGATTGGCCACATAGGGGCCGTTAGTCACCGGATCAACGCCTTGGGTGTAGGCCCGCTGGCAAGCGAATGCGACGCCGATGAAAGGACTCGCCACTCCCTCGTTTGCGACCGCAGTGGGGATAATACAATTAGATGTCATGGTGATGAACGGTTTGACGACCAGCCAATCTGTGTGTCCTGCCGTGCGATCCATCAAATCGATAGCCTTCGACCCATCGTCTAGCGTGGCATCTTCATAGCCACCGGACAGATTAAAGCGCAATCCGGGAACCGGCTCCCACGTAACTTCGGCCTCCGCCCCCTTAACGTGAGCATCGAAGTTCAAATTGACTGAGGTGCGGTCTACAATCTGGGAGATCTGATAGTTTTGGTATTTATAGAAGAACACATCTCCATTGAGCGTCATTGCGCCATCGAGCAATGTGTTCTTCGTGCCGAGTTCTAACGCATCGACAAATTCGGGTTTGAACGTCAGCGGGTGCGTTGCATTGCTCGGTGAATTCGATGTGTGGCCACCGAAACTCGCCACGGGTATCACGCCGGGCGGATTGGCGCCGCCACCTTTATAACCCCGAGAATAAGACCCGTAGACCAATGTCTGATCGGTGAAGTCGAGCTTCGGCGTCCAGTTGGCTACAAAGCGGCCCGTCCACTCCTTCCATTCCTGATCGAGAGTGCCTTGCAAAGGATCGACGATTCCTTCGATGGGATAGCCTTTGCCTGCCATGGCCGTCCAACTTGGTATCTCGTCAAAATGCTTCATGTCATATGTCCACCGAAGGCCGCCGGTCAGCTTCAGGTCCGGCGTCGCTTGATAATAAGCCTCGCCAAAACCCGCCCAGGAATTTAGGTGGTAGGGATTTTCGCTACGGAAGTAATTGTGACCTTGGCCATCGAGCTGATCGATCGGATTGGGATCGACCCATGCGCAGCCAAACCCACTGAAAAACAGATTTGCCCGATCGGCTGGTTGCGGATTGCACGAATTTGCAAGCACAGGGTCAAACGCCGCATGGACAAGGCCGCCCGGAGCAAACCCGCCGCCGGCAAATTGATTTTGATATTCCGTAAGCAGTGTAATGGCGTTGATAAATACGTAGTAATCTTCCACTGTTTGATAGTGAAGGTAGTTGGCACCCACACTGAAATTGAGCGGCCCGCTCAAAGTTGAAGCCAACCGCACTTCCTGTGAGAACTGTTGCGCACGTTCCTCAGAAAGATCTTCACCCACAAGACGGCTCGAACATCCAAGCTGCGGATCGCAAAACTCTCCATCGGATCCAACAAAATAATTGTTGGCTCCATAAATCCCCGTCGTTGTATTGAATCTGTTGTAGTCCTCCGTTGAAAACAACATGTCTTTGTTGAACCCCGTCTGCGAGGTAAGTGTCAGAGACGGTGTAACGTTGTAATCGATATTCAGTTCGAAAGTGTCGTTTTTTGAACGATATTTCGGATCTAGCAATGAATCGACGACACGCAAATTCTGGGACTGGGTATCGTTTGCGTAAGGATTGGCGCCTGGTACAACGTAAAAGCCTTGAGATACCAAGGCGAGAACATATGGAATAGCGCCTGCACTGGGTGTCTGAAATGCTGTAGGCCCATAAAGCGGCCCTGGGGCGCAGCTCTGCGAGAGAAAATTCGAGTTGGCGCCGTTTGGAAATTGTGGGCCAGCGGGACCATCAATCTCGGTTGGCCCGTTGTCGCGCGTGCAGAGTTGTTTAGTGGAGCGAGCCCGATCGTCGTTCTCGCTGAAATGCTCCCAGACAAAGTTTGCGGTTAAGTTTTCGATGGGATGAATGAGGAGCGAGACACGGCCTGACCATAAGTCGCGGCCATCAATGCTATGGTCGGTCGCTTCATTAAACGCATAGCCGTCGCGCTTGGTCCATTCGCCTGCCAGGCGAAGGTCCAACTTGTCACCCACAATCGGGATATTCAGCATCCCTTCCATGCGGCGATTGTTGTAATTCCCGACATCGAGCGAGGCCATCGCTTCATATTGGTCTGTCGGCTTGGCGGAGGTCAGATTGACGACGCCGGCGGTGGCGTTGCGGCCATAAAGTGTTCCCTGAGGGCCACGAAGAACTTCGACCTGACTAACATCGTAGAATTCCTGTTCGAAGAAATGATTGCGAATGAACGGAATGTCGTTGAAGGCAACAGCAACGGCCGGATCGGTCGTCACCGAAATTGCTTGGGTGCCAATACCTCGAATCTGGATGTTGTAACCAGTGAAGTTTGTCTTTGAGAACGTCAGGTTCGGAACCTGCTTCACAAGATCGGGACCGCCATTCGTTTGGGTGGCAGTCAACTGTTCCTGGGAAAGGGCGGTAATCGAAATCGGAATTGATTGGACATCCGCTCCACCCAGCTTCGAGGAAGTGACGGTAACGGTTTCGACGGCAGGGCGTTGCATTGCGACACTCTGAGCGAGCTCGATTGGCATCACCTCTATGGAGGACGAATGTCTATGGTCCTGTACGACCTCTATGACACCGGAGGGACCGCGGCTAGTCGCGAAACCCGTGCCTTTCAAGACTTGCGCAAGAGCTTCGCTGGGCGAAAGCATTCCTCGTACACCGGCCGTTTCGACGCCTTTAACCGCATCAGTCGAAACCACCACAAAAACACCTGATTGTGATGAATACGCAGCCAGCGCGGATCTCAGATCGCCGCCAGGGATGTTGAATTCCTCACCACTGGCGGAAGCGTTGATCGCTGTGGCGCAGAGAGCGCCTTTAAGGAAAATCCTCGAATATTTAACGTGTGTCATAGTCCCCCCGCTGATGTACTGTGAAGCTCGGCGTTAATGAGAAATCACGATCTGACCCTGGCGCCGCTGCGCACGAAGTCCAAAGAAATTCTGAGCCATGCGAATAAGTTCTTCGATGTCATTGGATGGCATCGTACCGCTGATCTTCAATTTGCCGGCAGCTTCGCCGCTGATAATGATCTTTTCAGCGTTATAGCGATTGAACTCACGGGCCACATCGCTAAGGGTCATGTCGTTGAAAACGAGAACACCATGGCGCCACGAAAGCTCGTTTGCTATCCGCTTCTGCGTTCTGTGCTCTATGGAAATGGCATTCGCCGTAGCGATCGCTTCATCGCCCGGACGCAAAATCGCTGTGTGTTGCTGACGGCCCTGGGAGCCGGACTCGATTTGGGCGCGTCCCTCTTGCAGCATCACCGTGAGGCGACCCAAATCTTTGCGAATGAGGAACTTCGTTCCCAAATCCGTCACGCGATGATCTCCGGCTATCACAGCAAATGGATGACGGGAGTCGTGATGGATATCGAAGAATGCCTCTCCCTTGACCAGGGTTGCTGATCGCGACTCCGAACTTACTCGAACGCGCAATTCGGTATTTGTGTTGAGCTCGATTTGAGACCCATCGGCAAGCTCGATCGTCTTTCGGCCACCAACCGCCGTTGCAAAAACCTGCTCCCGAGTGGCCTTAAAATATGACGCGCCTGCAAGTCCTAAAGCGACTAGTACAACCAATGCCGCCGCAACGCTCGCAACTTTTCTCCATTTGTTGCGCGATGAATATGAGATGCGGACCCCGAAACTGCGCATATCAGAAACCAGCTCAGTCCGGCTCCAACTTGCCTCCAGCCTCCAATACGCAGCGAAATGAGCAGGCGATTCATCCAACCAAGCATCAAGACGTGCTTGATCGCTCGGTCCCCAATTGTCGTGCTCCTCTTGATCGATGAGCCAATCGGCGGCCTGGGCGTCGATGTCGCGCGCAGCGGTCACGATAGCGCCCCCTCATACAATTTGTCCGCCAGAAGACGTGCGGCGTCCGTAAGATGACGTTTCACAGTATTTTCAGCGATGCCCATTCGGACAGCAATCTCGTGGCGGGAGAGCTTTTCGACCCGCTTCAGGATGACCGCTTCGCGACAGCGCGGCGGGAGGTCGTTTAGCGCTATTTGAAGGCGTCTCAATTCGTCACGCGCAATTAACCCACGATCTGGACCAGGCGCCTCCGTTGCAATCTCGATGGCTTCAAGATCAGCGACGCCCTCGATTGGGATAATTCGTTCGCGACGGTAGCGATCTATGATCAGATTGCGCGCTATCGTGAATATAAACGGCTTAGCGGGAACGGGGATCTCCGTTTGTGCACTTTCAAGAACCCGCACGTAGATATCTTGGCGTAAATCTGCGATGTCGTCCGGCCGACGCCAGCTGTGTGTCAGGAATTGCGTCAAAGATGCCTCCAGCGGCAAGACTTCGCGCACGAACCAGGATTTTAGTTCGCGCATAGGTGTTCCTGCGCCAGACCGGTGCAGATCAAAGGATTCGCGGTTGCTGTCAGTAATTTCGATCATCCCCCGCCTGCCGAGGGTTGCCCCTACAAGCTTACACTTCTTCCAACGAACGACTTTGAAAGAAGGGCCAGTGAGTTTGACAGGAGGGGTGGCGCACAGCTCGCGGGAATGAAGTCGGCACGCCGCGCAACTTTATTTCGCAAGTTGGATCGGGCCGCGACAGCCACTGAATTTTTCAGGATACGGTCCGACAAGAAAAAAGGGCAGCACGGATCAATTCCGGCTGCCCCTCCTAAATCTATTGCACAGTCACTACCAGTTCTTAGTAATACGCAATCCGAACAGTCGCGGATCGGTGACGAAGACGTTGGTGGTCAAGCCTGTATCGTCCGTGTTCAGGAACGCGCCAGTAATGGCCGTCGTGTCAAAGACGTTCTTCATGTAGGCCATCGCCTGCCAGCCATCCTGGTTGGTAAAGGTCAGCGACAGATTTACGTTCGTGTAGCCATGGATCTGATCGTAAGGCTTGTCGTTGAACACGCGGGCGAAGGTGTTGCCCTGCCAATATCCATCGACACGCGCCGTCGCAGCCCAATCCGCACTCACCGGCATTGAATATTGCGCTCCGGCAGAAAGCGTAAATGGGGGTGCATTGGGAAGTTTGTTGCCGCTTAGGTCTTTGGCGAATCCCTGTCCTCCATTGGGGGCGGTCGCTGGATCGAAGCCTGCATAGCCAGGCACCGGTAAGCGATTGCCGTCCCCACCGAACCAGAAGCCAGTTTCGGGATTGGGTACGTAGGGTTGCTCCGTGACGGGGTCCCAATGGCGGCTATAAGCATCGAGGCACGCGGTATAAAGAATATTCGAAGACATCCCGAGTATTTCGTTCACGGAAGCTGTAGGAAGAATACAATTGGATGTCATAGTAACAAACGGTTTGACGACCAGCCAATCTGCGTGTCCTGCCGTGCGATCCATCAAGTCAATGGCCTGCGAGCCGTTGTCGAGCGTGGCATTTTCATAGCCACCGGAAATATTAAAGCGCAATCCAGGTATCGGCTCCCACGTGGCTTCCGCTTCTGCTCCATTGACGTGAGCATTGAAGTTCAGATTGACAGAGGTACGATCAACTATCTGGGAAATCTGATAGTTTTGGTATTTGTAATAAAACACATCTGCGTTGAACGTCATTGCGCCGTCCAGCAAGGTGTTTTTCGTGCCTAGTTCGAAGGCATCCACGAATTCCGGCTTAAAGGTCAGAGGATGAGTCGAATTGCTTGGAGAGCTGACTGAAGTGGTGCCGTCGCCGAGTAGCAATGGCGTGACACCGGGCGGATTGGCGCCGCCACCTTTGTAACCACGCGAATAGGAAGCATAAAATAGCGATTGATCGGTAAAGTTGAGCTTTGGCGTCCAGTTGCCGACGAAGCGTCCTGTCCATTCTTTCCATTCCTGAGCAAGTTCGCCCGTGATGAAATCACCCTTGCCTGGAAGGTTGGCCCAGCTGGGAATTTCAACAAACTGCTTCCGGTCGTCGGTCCAGCGCAAACCGCCCGTCAATTTCACATCAGGCGCAACCTGATAATAGACCTCACCAAACCCGGCCCAGGAATTCAAATTGTAGGGATTTTGGCTACGGAAATAATTGTGACCGAGACCGTCAATGCGGTCGATCGGATTGGGGTCCACGTAGCCACAACCTAGTCCCAAGAAGACGCCGATAGCATTCGCCGGATTCGCAGGCTGCGGATTACAGGCATTTGCCGTCGCAGCATTGAATGGGATATGCGGCGCATCGGGATTTAGAGTTCCACCGAAAATTCCATTGTTGAACTGTTTGTATAGAGAGAGAGCATTGATGAAGACATAGTAGTCTTCAACCGTCTGGTAGTGAAGATAATTGGCACCAGCACTGAAATTCAAAGGACCGCTAAAGTGCGATGCAAGGCGCAATTCCTGCGAGAACTGCTGTGCGCGTTCCTGGGAAAGGTCTTCAGCGACAAGGCGGCTCGAGCATCCCAATTGGGGATCGCAATACTCTCCGTCCTTCCCGACGAGGCCGAGACCAGTATCCACAAACAGGCCCGTCGTGGTGTTAAACCGGTTATAATCCTCCGTCGAATACAGCATATCCTTGTTGAACCCCGTCTGCGACGTGAGGGTCATGGCATCTGTGATGTTGTAATCTACGTTCAGTTCTAACGTATCGTTCTTTGCACGGTATTTGGGATCGAGCAGTGAATCCACGACCCGCAGGTCTTGCGACTGATTTAGGCCGGCATAAGGATTAGCTGCGTACGGAATAACCGAGATGGATTGATCAGCAAGAACGTATGGAAGTGCACCAGCGCTGGGCGTCTGAAAGGCTGTCGGCCCATAGAGCGGTCCCGGCGCGCATCCCTGAGTCAGATAATTGGGGTCCAATGCTATGGGAACCTGCGGGCCAGCCGGGCCATTGACCACAGCTGGTGGATTATCTCTCGTGCAGAGCTGCTTGGTTGAACGGGCGCGATCGTCATTTTCACTGAAATGCTCCCAGACGAAAGTTGCCGTGAGATTTTCAACTGGGTGAATGAGGAGCGAAACACGTCCTGACCACAGGTCACGACCATCTATGCTGTGGCCGGTCGCCTCGTTGAAGGCGTATCCATCCCGCTTGGTCCATTCGCCTGCCACGCGTAAATCGAGTTTGTCACCAACAAAGGGAATATTCAGCATGCCCTCCATGCGGCGGTTGTTGTAGTTGCCGACATCGAGCGACGCCATCGCTTCATATTGATCGGTCGGTTTGGCCGAGCTCAAATTAACAACACCCGCTGTTGCGTTGCGGCCATAAAGCGTGCCTTGCGGGCCTCGCAATACCTCTACATTGCTGACGTCGTAAAATTCTTGTTCAAAGAAGTGATTGCGAATGAACGGAATATCATTGAAGGCGACGGCAACAGCCGGATCTGTCGTCACCGAAATAGCCTGCGTGCCGATGCCGCGTATCTGAATGTTGTAGCCGGTAAAATTTGTCTTCGAAAAGGTCAGATTCGGCACCTGCTTGACGAGATCGGGGCCGCCTGATGTCTGCGTCGCCGTCAACTGCTCTTGACTCATCGCCGTGATAGAAATCGGGATCGACTGGACATCCGCTCCACCCAGTTTCGAGGACGTGACGGTAACGGTTTCAACGGGGGCTCGTTGCGTTGTTGCTTGGGCCAATTGAATTGGCTGCACGACCTCTTCGACAGAGGATGATTGGTCACGGACGATGATGGAAGCGCCGGACTTGTGGCGGGCGACAAATCCTGTGCCCGACAATATCTGCGCCAATGCTTGATCTGCCGAATAGTCGCCTATCGCACCTTTGGTGGTAACGCCACGAACCGCATCTGCCGATACAACCAGCTGTGAACCCGTGGCGTTGGCATAAGCGCTCAATGCCGAATTCAAATCACCGGATGGTATGCTGAAACGCTCTGCCGAGGCCGCGTTCAATGTCGCTACAACGGCACCCGAGCTCATCAGAGCCAATTTCAAAAATTTGGTCGACTTCATGGTTTCCCCCTCAATTAATCTGCGCATCTCACGAGCCACGAGGCTTTCAATGCGAGAGCTCCAACTCGTTTCCGACTGTCTTTAGGCGTAGGCCAAACAATTCCTGCATGGAGACTGCGAACTGTTCGGCATTCTGAGATTGGAAAGCACCGTTTATCCTGAGGCCGGCAACGCCGGCATCTGCAACAACGAGCTTCTTCGTGTTGTAGCGATTGAATTCGGCGACCGCATCCGCAAGAGACGTGTCTTTGAACGTCAAAATTCCCCGGCGCCATCCAAGATCGGCTTCGAGTGTGTCGATTGATTTCTTATGAACCGAGAGGACTTCGCTATCGGCCACGGCGACGTCGCCTGGCCACAAAAGCGCTGAGCGTTTCGATTTAGGTGCGTCGAGTGGCGCCACCACTGCGCTACCTTCGAGTAACCGCACAACAATCTTACGCTGCGAGCTGTTTATCGAAAACTTGGTGCCAAGATCGGTGACCTGATAGCTGCCGGCCGCTACGGAGAAGGGATTTTCAGCGTTGTGGCGGACATCGAAATAAGCTTCTCCTCGCACGAGCCGTACACGGCGACTGCTACCTGCACCGACCTCGATCGCACTGTCCGTGTTCAGCTCAATCTTTGTTCCATCACGTAAAGCGATGGTCTCGCGTCCTCCCACCGGGGTGACGTAGGTCGTTGTCTGCGGGCGCTCAAAGTAAGAGACGCCGGCGGTCCCCATGGCTACGCAAACAATTACGGCCACTGCGATACGAAGGACGGTCGTACTTCTGGGCGTCTTGACCATTGTCTCTTTGCGCATCGGAACGCGAAGAGCAGCAAGACGTCCCGCACTTTCCCAGACCGCAGATTGTCGAAGGAAAGCAATATGATGGGCGTCCGACGCCTTTAGCCAAGCCTGGAAGGCCTGCTCATCTTGCTCGGTTTGAGACCAAAACTTCCGCCGCTGAAACCAGTCCGCAGCTGTCAGGTCAATATCTGTTGCGCCCGGCAGGAGCTGAGAGGCCGTCATGTCCGCCTCCGTGTGTCGATTGTCTCGCGCAAATAGAGATCTGTCAGCGCGTGCAGACCCAATTTGAGGTGCTGGGATGCGGTGGTCTCGGCGATCCCCATCCGGGCAGCAATCTCCTTGCCGGAGAGGCCTTCAATGCGCGCAAGCACGACGGCTTCGCGGTGACGCGGTGGAAGCTTGTCGAGCGCATCCTGCAGACGCTGCAATTCTTGCCTGGCGATCACGCCGCGATCAGCTGCCGGTAATTCATTGTCCGCGGCGAGCACATCGATATCGGCGACTGCCTCGATGGGGACGACATTTCCCTTGCGCGCGAGATTGATGAGATGATTGCGCGCTGTCGTGAACAAGAAGGCTTTCGGAAATTTGGGAAGCTGTTCGCGCGCGGATTGATACACCCGCATGTAGATCTCCTGGCGGAGATCCTCGATATCGCTCCTGTCGCGCCAGTTGTTACGCAGGTACTGCATCAGCAGCGACTCCAAGGGCAGTATTTCGCGCACAAACCATGCGTCGACCTCGGGCGCGGTCACTGCCGCACCGGCGTTACGCAGGTCTGTGGTGTCACGACCCATTTCCAAGATTTCGACCATTCCCCCGGGGCACATCGGCCTACGGGATCAGCGTTCAAGCCTACGCCCCGTTAGACAAAGCAGCCCCCGGATTCTGCGTATGGGTCCGGAAATAAATTTGCGGCTTGGCGAGCGCCCTAAAGATCTGCGCAATATTGTAAGCGAAGGGCCTGCCGGCTGCCGACAGAGACTTGCCTAAATTGACGGTCCGCTACGTTGTCGACCCAATGTCCAGGACACGGTGTCACCTCTTATGATGCCAGAAACGGTCTGACCAAGATTTCGATCAAGCACTGGTCGCCATGGCACCAAGGTGATGTCTCGCCCGTTATCGATTACCGCGAATCGACCGCTCGCCAGATCGAGCGAATGTCTGTAGACGCCGTCAATGACTTGCCCGCGCTTGGCTTCGACATAGGAGAGATTGCGTTCACTCGCAATTCGCCTCCCCGCCTCCGCCAATTCCGAGCGGCGCAATTTTGCAGTCATACCTATCGGATAGATCGTGCATCCGCGTTCTTCGCGCGCAATGCCTTGGGCGATCAACCACTGCCGACGGCGATCCAATGCAATGCGCACGTCATGCCCGAACCCAACGTTTTCGATTTCGGCCCCGGGGCCGATCAGCTCCCGGTCCAACCACGTCGCGCCGAGCGCCGAAACCTGCCGCTCAATGGAAACGGGAGAGAGCAATTCAATTTGCACGGGGCGAAACCTCGCCTGCGCGTGCTCGAAGGTTTCCGCGCGAACCACATGATCCGGGGCAATCGTCCAGGTGCCGTCCGTACCGCGCTCGATGCCGAGCCCGCCTTTGCGCAACGCTTCCAGGCGCCGCAGATGGGATGCGATGAAGGGCTGAGAGGCGGTTGGATCATGCGCCATGTGAAGCGCCACGCTGTAGCGTCCACCATTTCCGGCAGCGATCTGCGCAACAGTTCTGTCCGCGGCTTTCGAGGTCTGGTTCGACGCCGTGATGGCGACGATACCGCCTTCGTCGGGATAGGCCGACCGTTCGGTAAACCCCAGTTCGACGTAGTGCGCGCGGCCGTCGATACTCTCAAGGATCAGGTAGCGCCGGTCGTGCAGTTCGTCGGAGGGACCTTGCGCCGCGATGCGCCCAACCAGCCGTTCCGCATCGGAAGCCTGGGGATCGTAAATCGCATAGTCGGATGGCACGCGCGCCGAGTGGCTGAGATCGCGGTTCATGGTTTTGATGATGTCGCCACGCTCGCCCATCGCGCGCAAGGTCGTTTGCAAATCGGACGCAAGCTGCCAGCGTCCCGGTTCGATCTCCACTGCCAAGCCGAGGAGTTCGAGCTTTTTGAGGCGCCCGGCTCTCAGTGTCTGGCGAAAGGGATCGCGATGGGCGGCCGTGACCTGCAAGTCGGCGTCGGCCTGTTTCAAGAGATCGCGGTCGAGACTGGTGAAGCGTTCCTGCTCCATTTCGTGGCGCAGCCGGTCTTGGATTTCCAGATCGGAACGCGGTCCGAGGTCGAGGCTGACGATCTCGGCGGCCCGCTCGCGCAGACCGTGGGTGATGTATTCGCGGGCGATGATGAGATCGCGGTTGTCGTCGCGCTTGCCACGCACCACTACATGCGAATGCGGGTGGCCGGTGTTGTAATGATCGGCTGCCACCCAATCGAGTTTCGTATCCAGATCCTTTTCCATCCGGTCCATCAATTTGCGGACGAACGGTTTGAGATCGTCGTATTGCGCGCCGTCTTCCGGCGACACGATGAAGCGGAACTGGTGCCGGTCTCCTTCGGCCCTGTCGATGAAGCTCTTGCGGTCCACCTTGTCGTTCTCGCGGTCGTAGAGGGAGCCTGGCTGGCCTTCGCGTGTGACCCCATCGCGCTGGATGTATCTCAGATGCGCCCGCGCGGCCGCCAATCCCTTGCCCGCGAGCTTGACGATGCGCGCCTTGACCGCAACACGGCGGCTGCGGAAGGCTGCATAGCGGTCGCGTGACCGCAACACACGGGCAACCCCGGCGCCGTTTCCGATGCGGCTACCGTCGAAGCGACGGTTCGCCTTTGCGTACCTGCCGCCCGCGCGTGCCGCGGAGTGCAGGACACGCTGCAAGTAAGTTTTCTCGTTTCGCGCGCCAGTCGAACGGATACGCCCGACTTTCGGTTGGAAATCGTCATTGTCCACGGTTTGCACTCACTGGAAACAGAACCGATTCAAGCTCTGAAACGGGCGTAAAGCCAAATGGTCCCAACGCCTCATGGCAGTTCAAACGCTTGCAAATATTTGGTCCCACGCCGCTTGCGCGTGGGACCAGAAATTCAGATGTGCAGACAAGTCCCTGCACAAATGCAGGGACCACTCTTTACATCTTGCCTTCGGCTTCCCTGCGCCGCTCATCGGAAAATTCCGGGCGTTTCCTGCAAAATTCAGCGGCGGGACTGTGGCCTCGACGAACTCAGTGGGACGAACAGACTTGGGGAATCGTGGTCTGAATTTTCGAGCCCCGGCGACGAATTGTTGTTCTCGTCGGGTGCCTTTTCGTTCTCCGCGCGCACGAAAAACAACGATGCCGGAGCGGCTTTTGAAGGCGTTTCGGGTTGGTATTTCACGCCCGGAACGATGCTCTCGAGATAGGTTTTGGTGGCTTCGGGAAGCGGTTTCCGACCCGAAAGATACGCGTCCGTGCGGCCCGGACCGGCATGATACGCGGCAAACAGATTGGGAAATCCGTAGCGGTCGAACATCTCGCGCAGATAGGCGGTGCCCGCGAAAACATTGTCGTGTGCGTCAAACGGATCGTTACCGAGGCCATATCGTGCCCGCATGTCGGACCAGGTGCCGGGCATCAATTGCATGAGGCCCATGGCACCTGCCGACGAAACGATGGGCGCACCGTGAAGCGCGGTCAGGCCCGCGCTTTCGCGGGCCATCACCGCGCGAATCCAGTCTGGAGAAATGCGGAAACGAACCGATGCCGCCTCGATAAACGATTGCCAACGGTCGATCTTGGGGCTGGAAATCTCCGCCACTTGTCCGCAACGCTGTGTCTGCGGCGAAGCCGCGAGCAGCGCGCAAAGGCCAACGGCCGTCAGCGCGTCCATATCGGTTCCAGCGTGCCGGCGATCTCCGACGTGGATGTAGGGCCGAAATACCGTCCGTCGAAGGAGGCGCGCACCTTCGCCATCAGGAGAAACACTTCGCGCGCGCGCAGCGTCCGGCAACCGGACCACGCTGGAAGCGGGCGACCGTGTCGGTCGGCTGCGAGCCGCGCGGCGGCAAAGCGGCCGTCGATGAAGATCGCGTTGCCGCGCGCGCAAACGTCATCGCCCGCGAGAGCGGCGATGCGTTTGATGAGCGGCACACCTCGCGGAAGATAGACGCGGGCGTCCGCGAAAGCAGCGAGCGGCGGCGCGGGAATGGCGAGCACAAGGTCGCCGCGCGATAGCGCGCGACCGTGCGTGACGCGATAAAGACCGATGGACGCGCTGGCGGTCGTATTCCAAACGAAGAACGCCCGGCGCGGCGACGACGTGTTGCCGAGCGCCAAGATGGCAACCGCGCCGCAGAGCGCGACGGTCGCCGGCGTCGAGAGGAAATTCCGCAGACGCCAGTTGCGTCTTCGGGTTCTCAACGCGGCCTCCGCGGCGATGGCAAAGGCCCGGTATGGACGCGTTTGGAGGCTTCGGACCAGGTGTCGAGGTCATTGATGTGATACCGGACAGCGTTGCCGTGTTTGCGATAGATCGGGCCGATCCCTTCTTCGCGCATTTCTTCGAGTTTGCGGTGCGAGAGGCCGAGATAATGTGCGGCTTGCCCGGTGTTGAGGAAGGGGCTGCCTTTGCGCGCGATGGCCGCGCGCTCGTTTGCGCTGTCGTCTTCGTCGTCCGCGCTCATCGCGAGTCTATGCGCGATTCCGGGGCGGTTGAGGGAGGGCGAATATGGCGTGACGGCAAATTCGCACCGCGCCACGCCGCGCGTTGTACGCTACAGGCAAGAAGCTCCTGCGCGGAAGCGCGGGAGCTTCGAGACGGCGTTAACGCGGATTCCAGATGATGGCGAAGACATCATCGTCCTGACCGGCAGCGCGGCCAAGGTTCGCATAGAGCTTCTGGGGCCCGAACGACGGATCGGAGAGGCTCAAGCTGACGTAATCCTGCCCGGACGATTCCGCGCGTTTCGTCCAACCGGCACCGATCTCCACGCCATCCGCGATCACCCGGTAGTCGGGCTGCTCGTCGGACTTCTTGTCGGGGTTGGGAACGATGCTGACGGCCGCCCGGAAGGCGAGCGTTTTCAAATGACCCTTGTAGGCGCCGTTGGCCTGGCGGGTGACTTGCCCAATCGAAGACATGATGGTTCTCCACTGCTGTTCGCGAAGGACCATCCCTCGCGATGGCGAACCGTGATGAGGCCGCTCCGGCACCCGAACCGGCACGGGCGCAGCGAAGCGCAGCACCGGAAGCGGCGAACAAATTTGTGCGGCGAGGAGCGCGGGCACGCGCGGGGAAATTTGTTGGACGCGATGGTTTCGGGGAGGGCCGGACGGTCCCATAGGTTCAAGCCAACAAGCGAGGGATTGGTCGTGTTTGCGATGGCAGCGGAGATGACCGCGCCGTCATGTTGTCGAGTGTGATCCAAGTCGCTTGCGCCAATGGTTTCTGCATGGTGAAACACGCAAAAATCCGGGGAGAAAATGCGCAAATCCCACACGCCGCTCGATCTGACGAGCCAGGTTGTGAGCGCCTATGTGGCGCACAATCCGGTGCCGGTGAAGGACATGGAAACGCTTCTCAGGGCTGTGCATCACGCCTTTGCGGGGCTTGCGGCGGGCGAAGGCGAGCATTCTCCGGCGGTCGAGATCCCTGTGTCGATCATGCCCGATTACATCGTCTGTCTGGAAGACGGCAAGCGTCTCAAGACGCTCAAGCGATATTTGCGCAACCGTTTCGGAATGACGCCGGAAGATTATCGCGCGAAGTGGAAGCTGCCGTCCGACTATCCGATGACGGCACCGAACTATGCGGCGCGGCGATCGTCGCTCGCCAAGTCGTTCGGATTGGGACAAAGAAAATCCAAGAACGCGGCGCGCAAAACGCGCGCCGGGAAATAGGACGGGCGGCGGTTTACCGCCGCCCATTTCCACTTATAAATGCAGCGCCTTGGCGGCATCCTTGGCCGCGGCGGCAATGCGCGAGGCACCCTTGCCGTAAGGCCTGAACGGGAACTGCATCCAGCCAGGAAGCCAGTTCTCGATTTTCGAGCGTCCGTTTTCGCCTGCGAGGCAATCGCGGATGATTGTCTTCTGGGACTTCACCTTCTCGTCCTTGTTGGACTTGGCGACGGATTTGCCCGCCACGTCCGCCAGCATGGCATTGATTGTTTGACGGTCGCGGATGAGTTCGAAGAACAAATCATCCGGTTGCCAGAGTTCGGTGGCGGTCGCGTTGAGACGCAAGCCTGCCGCTTCCACAGTGGTGTCGCCCATGGCCAGGGTCAGCGCCATGACGAAGGCCGCGATCCGCAACACCTCCTCGTCGGACAGTGCAAGCAGACGGGCAAACACATCGACCGTATCGTGCTCCTTGGGAAGATCGAGAAGGGCCACGACAGCGGCATATTCGGCCTCGAACGCAGTGAAGGCGGCACTCTTGCGGACATTGGCGTCGATCTCGGTGGAGCGGGCGCGCAATAGATCGGGCGAGACCGACCAGTTGCCGGTGGGAGCCAGCGCATGGGCCACCATCAGCCGCAGCGCGACGTTGGGATCGCGCAACAGCGCGAGCCGCACCACGCCGTGGCGGTGGAGTTCGACATAGTTCTCCATCGCCCGCGTCATCTGCGGTTTGATGCCAGCAGATTTTTCGGGATCGGCTTTGATCGCTGCTTTCGCATCGGCGCGCGCGGCTTTCTCCGCTTCCTTCTTGGTCAGCCAGCCCTCGTGAAACGCCACCTTGCCGTTGTGGGCGCATTCGACAAAGACCTTGCCGCCCTTTTTCTTGGCGATCCTTTCGAGGCCCCAGGGCGAGAAATGCGCGCCCACGTCCAGCACAATGACTTCGCTCCATCCAGCTTCGCGATAACTTTCCGCCTTGGCCTCGATGGCCGCGCCTTGAGCCTGCCAGAAAGTTTCAGCGTCCGCGAAATAACTCTCCTCGCCGAACAGGTCGTTGACGATCTGGCCGGTATATTCCCCCAGCGGAAACAGCGCCGCCGTGGTTGGGATCGCCGCACCGCCGCATAGCCAACGTTTGAGAGAGATGCCGGTCGGCGCATTCCCGTCCTCGCTTTCATAGAGCGCCAGCCATTCTTTCTGCTGGCTCTTAGTCGCCATAGTGAGGTGCTGCATGGTCTCGTCGTCGATTGCTTCGGCGCGATAGGCGTCCTTGATCTTCGGCAGAAGATTGGCGAGCGCCAGCCGTTGCTTAACGGTCTGCGGCGTGACGCCGAAGCTGGCGGCGATGCCGTCGAGGCTGCGGCCCGCTTTGACCAATCGGGCGAAGGTTTCGTATTCGCTGATGGGGTCGGGATCGCGGCGAGCGAAGTTCTCGATTAGCGAAATCTCTATCGCCTCGGCGTCATCACCCTCCCCTATCACGGCGCAAAGCGGAGGCGCGAGCTCTATGCCCTCGTCGCGGATGATCTCGCCACAGCGAAGCCGCCTGCCGCCCGCGATTACGCCGAAACCGTCATCCTCCGGTCTGACGATCAACGGCAAGAGGATACCCTTCTGCCGCACGCTCGGCAGAATATCGGACACGTCCGGGTTCTTTCGGCCGTAACGCATGTTGAGTTTTGAGATATGCAATTGTTCGATGGGGATAGTCTTCAATTCCATGACACTGCTCCTTGAGAAAAGCGCGCGTTCCGACGCCCCGCGCGCGTTGGGCGCGAGCCGTCCGCGTTCAGGCGGACGGCTGTTCGGGGTGCCGAATGGCGAGGATGAAATCGCTTGCCTTGCTTGCTTGGCTCGCCGCGTGAAAAATCGCGCGGGGATCGGATTTGAGAATTTGCAGCCAGTGGCCGAGGTAATCGGCGTGGCGCACCTGCGGGACGATGCCGAAGTGCGCGCAAAGGAACGCGCTTGTCAGTTCGGCAATCAGCTCTTCGCGTGCGTAAGCTTCCGAACCGAAACGGCTTTGCAGGTCGCGGCCAAGGCGCGACGGATGTGCCGTCCAATGACCGAGTTCATGCAGGACGGTGCAATAGAAATCGCTGGTCGAAACGAAGGTCTCGCGGGAGGGAATACGGATGAGATCGTCGCCACGATGGTAGAAGGCTTCGCCTGCACCTTCGACAATGCGGGCGCGTGTCGCGGTGATGAGGCGTTCCGCGTCGGGGCACAGCGCAATCTCGGACAGAATCGAAGGCTTGGGCCGGATGCATTCTGGCAAGCCGTCACACTGTTCGACATTGAAGACGGTGAAGCGTTTGAGAAACGGAATCTTGTTCGGGTCTTCGCCCTGCTCTCTTGCGCGTTCACGTTCGGCTTTTGGAATGAAGCTGTCGGCGTAACAGATTGTGGTGCCGTGTTCGCCCTTGCGGACGCTGCCACCCAAGGCCTGGGCCTGCCGGAAGGTGAGCCATTCCTGCGCGCCGTAACCGTGCTCGATGACGGCCATCCAGAGAACAAGGACGTTCACACCGGAATAAAACTTTCGCGTCGATGCGCTGCGCGGCATTCCCAACGGTGCACTGGATGAGGCCCACGGTTTCACCCATGGCACGGTGCCATTCTCGAGTTCGCGGACGATCTTGTCCGTGATTTCTTCGTAAAGGGAAATACGGGACGCTCCGCATCCCTGCTGTTGATCGGTCTGGCTCACTTCTCGCCTCCTGCTCGGACCTCGCCCGCAAATCCCCCGAAGCGGGGGTGGGCGGCGTGTCTGGTCCGGCGTTTCGGGGCGCGTGCGCGCGCATCCGCGGGCCGCACATTCAAGGAAAGTGGAGATCGCGGTCCGCGGACCTGACTCCTCGCGTGGGGAGGGGGATCACCCGCCCGGAGGGCCGCCAAAGGCGGCGTCGCAGCTTTGGCGAGACGCGGGGAGACCCCACGCGAGGGGTTGCGCGCAGTAGCGCGCGCCCCGAATTAAGCCGGAGCGCCGCCCACCGTCGCGAAGGGGGATTGTCTATATATAAGTGCCGGCGCGAGCGGCGCCGGCTCCTGTCTGGTCGTGTTCTTCGGGATTTGAGAGTGCGGCAGGGATCGACGCCCACTCAGGGGGCGAAACCGACCATAGGGCGGGTTCGATTCACGAGAGCCCGGTGCGCGAAGCGCAGCCGCCCAACGGCTGTCGGCGAGGCTGATAAATCCTACGACTCAATTCACCGTCTCTGCGATCGGAACTGTATTTTCGCCGATTTTCTTAAACGCCGTGGACACGTAGACGATTCAGGGTGCGCTACGGCGCGAGCCTTTCGAGATTCGGCTCTTGGCGGTTGCAGCTTTGGATTGCGTCTTTAGCCAGGCTCGCGTCGGACGAACAAGATCGACATGGCTGACGCCAAGGGCAAGTCCCAATTCGTAGATGGTGATCAATGTGGGATTGCGCCGCCCGCGTTCCAGACCTGTGATATAGAATTGGCTGTAACCGGAAAGATCAGCGAGTTGTTCTTGGGTCAATCCGGCGCGGTGGCGATACCGCTTCAGATTGTTCCCGATAAGAGCGCGCATATCCATACGCGACAGTCAGCCGGATACCAACTATACTTTTTAACAAATATAGTTGGGTATGGGCCGAAAGCTTCGGCCCCAAAGGATTTTGGGAGGTGGCGGGTGGGGAACGCAGCGATCGAACTGACCGACCAGGCGCCTTCGGAAGACGCCCTGACGGCGTATGACGAAGCGCATTTCCGGCTCTACATGAACCTCTTGAACGCCGAGGCGTCCAAGGTGCCATCGGCACAGATCTGCAAGGAGTTTCTGGGCGTGGATGCGAGCCAGGAGCCCGAGCGGGCCCGGATGCGCCTGGAAAGCCATCTGAGGCGAGCCCGCTGGTTCTCGACTGGCGACGGCTTCCGGCACCTCATCGACCGTGAGGTTGGCCCAAATCGTGCCGAGAAGTCCGCACCGGCCAGTTAAGAGAGCAGCGACCGGTATCCGCCATTCATGAGATGGCAGCCGCGGCGCAGCGCGCGGCGGATGCGGTCGCGCATCCCGCCAGCGCGGCCGTGCCAGCCTTCCGTCGAGTAGTCGTCCGGCGAGACGGCCCGCGCGATCTCCTGAAAAGAAGCGCCGGAAAGACTGCCGTCGAGCACGCGCAGCACGTGGCGCAGCCGGGGCGTCAGAGGGTCGCGCTGCAGGCTGGAGACGTTGAGCCGCCCGGTCAGCCGCAGGTCATTGAAGCAGTGGAGTGCACGAAGCTGGGCACTGGCAAGCGACACATCCGGCGCGCTGTTTGCCATCAGCCGCACGGGCCTGAGCATGTCGGCGCCTTCGACAACGAGCTGAAGTCCGCGGCCGTGGTCTGAAAAGAGGAGATTCTGTGGCGCATTGGGAATTTCCAGAAATACCGACCCACAAGAGATGTCGCGCAGAAGAAACGGCGTGGCGTCAATCTGCGCACTGAGCGGAAAGGCCGTGAGCCGCAAGACACCAGAATAAATTTCCGGCGACCAGAAGACCGAGGCCATGAACGCATCTTGGTCGGGCGCGGTCGAATAGAGCAGACCCCAAGCCTCCAAAGCCGGGCGCTCGTGCTGCGACAGGACGATGGTCGTGCCGGCGTCATAGCCGGCGAGGCCGTATTCGAGTTGGGCGTTGCGCCAGGCGCTGCGAAAGTCCCTGTTGCGCCGCAGAAATTCCCAAGCCCATTCGCGCCGCGCCAAGCGGGCGGTGTAGTCGTAGGCCCGCTCGTCGGTCCAGTCGGGCAGACGGAATGCTTCATCGGTCGGTATCATGGAATTCACGCCGATTGCATTGGAACCACGGGCACCCAGAGAACTGGCCCCTTTATTCCGCCACGACTTCTCAAGCGTCCCAACACGTCCGCGGAAATGTCGAGCCGTCCCGCAACCGCGCGGGTGTCGCCGATCTGGACGCTTTCTCCCAAGCGTTGCAGCGGCCAGTTTGCGCGCCGCAGGATGCGTTCAAGACGTGAATCGGTGACGGTAACGATGTGCGTGAGATTGTTGGCGAGACCGAACTCGACGACGCCTGCAAACAGTTCGTAAGTGAGCACAGCTGCGCCACCCGCACCAACAGCCGAGACGGCAGGTGCGTCGATCGCAAACCGGCTGGTTTCCCAAATGCGCGCATCACACGGCATAGGTGTGCCGCGAAGCAGTTGCGGGAAGGTATCTCGCAACATTGTAGCGCCCGTAGTTGGCAAGAGGCGTACGCAGCCGCACACACGTTCGTCACAATCGTGCTGGAGGATATAGACGGGATAGAGCTCATCGAATTGATCCTTCTCCATACCGTCGGTAACGATGACATTCCAATCGAGCCGATCCTTAAAGACGCGAGCACGAAGTCGAAACATATCTGTGAGCTGTTCAGCAAACTCGGCGTAAGACGATTTGGTGATGAGCTGTAACACTGCGACCTCCAAGACGAAGCTGTGCCGTCATGAAGGAGAAAGCGGGCGCCATAATCAGCCTGTCAATTCAAACATGCGACCGGTTGTCATTGTCGAAAAAGACAATTGAAAAGATCGGCGAATCACGTTCGCCGTCATTGCCGTAATCGCGCGGCGTTTCGGGGGCGGAAAACCACCCGTGGAGACCACGCACGAGAGATGCAAGCATATCGAGAATTTGTTCGGGCTTCGACTGACCATCAGTCCAAAACAGAAAAGGCGGCGGATCGCTCCGCCGCCGCCCTTGCTTCATTTCCTTCGCTTCAGCCGCCCAAGCCTACGCTGACTGTCGCGAAAGGACCATGAAAGCCAAGATCTTTGGTTTGACGCGCGTCGATGCCTGCATCAATTGCTCCAAAGAAAAAATCTGCGCGATAACCGAGGCTGACTTTCACATTCGGATATTTGACGGAAAACCCGGCGAAGCCTCCGAGGTTTGGCACCGCTACCGAACGCAACCTTGCATTTTGATAATGTCGTGACGGATAGATTGCTTTAGAATAGCCGCTCCTAAAGACTGTACCCTTCGTATAATGTGTCGCGGCAGTCGCATGATCGGTTTTCGCTTTCTGTTTTCCGAAGAGGACGGCGACGTTTATCCCCCAGTCGACGGATAGTTCGCCGTCTTGAGTATTACCAAGAAGTCCTGCCGAAGCGTTCCACGCGAATGAGGGTCCAACGCCATGAAAGCTGCGCTGTGAATGGCCGGTAAGCGAGTATTGATTAAACGCAGCTCCCCCGAGATAAACCGGGAACGGATAAAGTCGGTTGTGAAATGTAATCTCAGGGCGTGCGTAAATCGATGTTGTCGTGCTTTGCGAGAATTCGACGGCCCGAACGCCCGCGCTCAAACTGGATGAGTCGTCACGCCCGAAAAGACCAATACCGACGTCCCGCCCCACGCTGAAATCCAGTATCAAATGCTGCTCGCTGGAGAAAGCCTTGACATCGCTGAAGGCTTCGGCATGCCGGTAAATTGCTGGAGGAATATAGGTTATCGGAACAGTTCCTCCCCCGCTAGTATAATAAAGACCTCCCCTCGTAAGTTGTCCGGAAGTTTGATGATGGACATGACCTTTCCTGTGCGAGCGGCCATAGCGTGCACCGATAGAAAATCTCCAATCCGAACCCTCTGGTTGAAAAATTAGCGTACCTTCCAGCCCGAGCGCATGACCCGGAGGATGCTGATCGGTAACAAGCGACGTAGGATCGTAGAAATTTGGGCTGGGAACGGTCGCCATGAAGGGCGCCGTAAGGGGAGAGGACGCCCCCTGCATCGACTCCATTTGTCCACCCAGTTCAATCCAAACCGAAGGCCGGTCAACATCTTCTGCCTTCGCCATCCCTGCGGATGAAACATAAGCCACCAGAACGAGCGCAGAGACAGTTGCAAGCAGGTTATTTTGAATCGTTTTGCGATTGCCGCGCGCGATCATGAGTTCGCTCATTGTGCCATTCCCCCCAACGATACGGTCCAGATGGTCCGAGTTCTAATTTCCATGGCTGTCACCAGTTCTTCGTGACGCGCACGCCGAACAAGCGTGGGTCAGTGAGGAATACGTTGGTCGTGAGCCCAGAGTCGTCACTATTCAGGAAGGCGCCCGTGATTGCAGTGGTGTCGAAGATATTCTTTACGTAGCCAATCACCTGCCAACCGTTTTGATTGGTGAGTATCAGTGCCATGTTTATGTTGGTGTAACCGCGGATGCGGTCATATGGATTGTCGTTGAAAACACGCGCCCACGAGTAGTCCTGCCAATAGTAGTCGCCATGCAGCGTTCCAGCCCAATCCGACGTCAGGGGTATGGTGTACTCCGCGGAGAAGGAGACAGTGAAAGGCGGTGCGTTGGGCAAGGCATTGCCACCCAAGTCTTTGGCAAAGCCTTCGCCATTGTTGGGAGTGGGGCCATAGTCGTGACCGTTGAATGTATTTTGACCGACATAAGGATCGCCTGGAGTACCAGCCAGCGGATCGAATCCGGGATAGTTCGATAGCCCTGCGAAGGCAACGCCGCCGCCGTTGTCGGTAACAGAGGGATTGGCCACGTAGGGGAGTTTTGTAATGGGATCGTATTCGGGTCCGTATGCGATCCCGCAAGCGGAGACATTGGGATTTCCCTCCCCGCCGACGCCTATCTGGGCCACGAGCCCCGCGGCGACATAATCTGGGAAGATACAGTTGGATGAGGTCGTTACGAACGGCCTCATAACCACCCAGTCTGAATGTCCGGCCGTGCGATCCATCAAGTCGATTGCCTGCTGCCCATCCTTGATACGAGTATTCTCGTATCCGCCAGCAAATTTGAGTCTTAGTCCGGGGAGCGGTTCATAGGTGGCTTCCAGCTCGGCGCCCTTCACTGTGGCATCGAAATTCAGATTGATTGACGTACGATCGACGATTTCGGAGATCTGATAGCCTTTGTAATTGTAGAAAAAAACATCACCGTTTAGGGTTAGCGCACCGTCAAGTAATGTATTCTTCGATCCTAACTCATATGCATTTACAAACTCAGGATCAAAGATCAGCGGGTGATTGGGAATGCCGTGCAGCGCCAATGATGAATAATCAGAAAGAACAGCACCGGGTGGATTGGCACCGCCAGCCTTATAGCCGTGTGCAAATGAGCCATAAACTAGCGTTTGGTCAGTGAAATCGAGCTTCGGCGTCCAGTTGGCTGCAACTCGTCCTGTGAACTTGTCCCATTGCTGGTCGACAACACCGGTGGACAGATAGCCATAACCGCCGACAAGCAATTCACTTGGAATATCGACAAAGTGCTTTCGATCATCGGTCCATCGCAATCCACCGGTCAGCTTCAAATCACTCGATACATCATAATAGGCTTCACCGAACGCAGCATAGGAATTCAAGGTATAGGGATTTTGACTCAGAAAGTAGTTGTGCCCCTCATTGTTCAAATTCTTGAGCGAATTTGGATCGATATAGTACGCTGCCATAGTTGGTGTGCCGGCTCCTTCCGCAGGATCCGAATCTTGATAGCCTGGACTTTGGCCCATTCCGACTAGGCACTCGTGATTATCTGTTACCCCCGGCACCCATGGAGTTGCGCCTCCAACGCAGCTGAAACCTACACCTGATGTTGCGGCCAACATCGTCAGTGTATTAGCAAAGACGTAGTAATTCTCCTCTGTTTCATAGTGCATATAGTTCGCACCAACACTGAAATTAAGCGGCCCGACAAAACTCGATGCAAAGCGAAATTCCTGACTGAACTGCCAAGCGTGCTCGTCAGAAACATCCTGCGCCACCAGACGTGTGCTGCAACCAAGTTGGGGATCGCAGAATGATCCCGTCGGAGTGCCACCAACGCATGCGCTGCTAACGGACCCGTCGCCGCAGACAAAATTGCCATCGGGATTGATCAGAGTGTCCTTCCGAGCGCTTCCAGTTGATTGAACGACAAACATGTCCGGCGTTGTATTGAACCGGTTGTAATCTTCGGTTGACCAGAGAAAATCCTGATTGTAGCCCGTGGCGGACGTGAAAGTGAGCGTGGGTGTGATGCTATAGTCAGTATTTAACTCCACCGTATCGTTCTTTGCTTGATAGCGGGGATCGATTTGCGTTTGGATAACACGAAGATTGGGCGATTGTGTCCCATTGAGATAAGGATCGATGCCCCTGAGGCCACCGGCTACGTGGCCAGCGACGACATATGGCAACGCGTAGCCGTTGGGAACCTCGAAAGATTCCGGTGCATACAGAGAAGCAGGCAAACAGCCCTGGCTAAACGAGGCCTGCGTGATCGTGAACGCCAACCCAATACCCGCCAAGCCGACTGGCGTGGGGACATCAACACCACCAACTGTCGAACGGCCCGGATCTGTTTTGCAAAGCTGTTTCGCCGTGCGCATACGGTCGTCATCTTCGGAGAAGTGCTCCCAAACCAGCGTGGTTTTTAAGTTTGCAAGAGGCTTCCAGCCAATTGACAGACGACTTGACCAAAGGTCGCGACCGTCGACATCACTTCCCGTCAATTCGTTGGTCGTGTAGCCATCACGTTTGGTCCATTCACCGGCCAACCGGACGTCAAATCGATCATCGAGAACGGGAAAATTGATCATACCTTCGAAGCGGCGATTGTGGTAATTGCCGATATCTGCCGACGCTTGCGCCTCAAACTGGTCTGTCGGTTTGGCGGTAATCAGGTTTACAACACCCGCCGTAGCGTTGCGTCCGTAAAGTGTTCCCTGCGGGCCACGCAACACTTCTGCCTGGCCGATGTCGTAGAATTCCTGCTCGAAGAAGTGATTGCGAATGAACGGGATGTCGTTCAGCGCGACAGCGACGGCCGGGTCCGTCGTCACCGAGATCGCTTGCGTGCCGATGCCGCGAATTTGGATGCTGTAGCCGGTGAAGTTCGTCTTCGTAAAGGTCAGGTTTGGCACCTGTTTCACGAGATCCGGTCCGCCAGCCGTTTGGGTGGAGGTAAGCTGTTCCTGCGAGAGCGCGGTAATCGCAATGGGGATCGACTGTACATCCGCCCCGCCGAGCTTTGACGAAGTGACGGTGACAGTCTCGACTGCGGCTCGTGGCGACGCCGCCTGTGCCATTTGGATAAGTTGAATATCCAGGCTCGACCGGCTCTCGCGGACGATAGCAACAATGCCGGACGGGTCACGATGCGCCGCGAAGCCCGTACCGGACAGAATTCGGGAAAGTGCGCTGTCAGGGGAAAGGTCTCCCTTTACGCCGCTACTCTGAACACCTCTAATCGCCTCGCTCGAAACGACGAGTGGCAGGCCAGTTTGTGCGCGATACAAGTCGAGAGCGTGTTTGAGGTCGCCAGCGGGTACGGAAAAGTCCTGCGCAGCGGCAGCGTTCGAAAGCGCAAAAAATGCCGCGCTCCCCAGCATGAGAACTGACTTCAATGACACTTGCCTTGGCATCTCTCCCCCTCTTCTGTGCACAATTGATATGATCCCGCTTACCGCGAGATCACGATTTCGTTCCCTCTGTCCTGAACGTGCAGGCCGAACACTTCGCGTGCCACGCGCGTGAAGGCGCGAATGTCACCGGTCGGCACCGATGCGTCGATGGTCAACTTTCCAGCCTGATCGCCGGCGATGATGATCTTCTCGGTGCTGTAACGATTGAGTTCTTCGGCCACATCGCTGAGCTTGGCGCCGTCGAACACCAGCAGGCCGTGCCGCCAACTCAGTTCTTTGGCGAGTGTTGGCTTTGGTCTTTGTTCGACCGATAGGGAGTCTGGAGTGGCCACGGCAACATCGCCGGGCGTGAGGATTGCAGAATGTCCCTGCGTGCCGGGCCGGACAGAAGCGATGCTGGCGCGGCCCTCAAGGAGGGTTACCTCTACGCGGCCGGGCTCGTCCCGTACCGCAAATTTCGTGCCCAGATCGGTGATACGATGCCCATCGACATCCACGACAAACGGACTTTTGGAATTGTGCACAATGTCGAAAAAGGCTTCGCCTTTTTCGATGGAGACATAGCGTCGGCCTAAGCGGACATCAGCGCGAATAGCCGTGTTGGTATTGAGCTCGATGCTGGAACCATCGGTGAGCTGCACCGTGGCGCGGCCACCTATGCCGGTGACATACAACTGGCCGACAGGCTGCGAAGCTGGACGCCACATCGGATAGCTGATCGCGGCGGCGGCGGCGAGCACGCCGACGGCAACAGCCAAGCGCAACGCGCTGCCCGGGGTACGTTTAGAAGATTTGGTGACTGGCCGCTGGAAACGTTCCCCCTGGCGTAGAGCGGAAAGTCTTTCCGCACGATCCAGCGCGGCTTCCAATCGCCAGTAGGCAACCGCATGGTTCATTGACTTTGCGAGCCAAGTGTCGAGCGCTTTCTGGTCGGCTTCCGACCAATTCTTCCAATAGCGGCGGCGTTGCAGCAAGTCGGCCGCGCATTCTTCGATGGCGGCTGCGTCGCCCGGTGAGGTGGGAAGTGCAGTGTCGCTCACAGCTTCGCCTTTCCGTCGGGCAACTTTTCGCCGTGCATGAAGTTGGCAAGCAGGCGTAGACCGTTGTTGAGATGACCCGAAACCATCTGATGCGAAATGTTCATGCGTTGTGCGATTTCATGGCCGGCTAGGCCATGGATGTGAGCAAGCACAACAGCCTCGCGACAACGCGGCGGAAGTTGATCGAGGGCTGTCTGCAGGCGCCGCAGTTCATCGCGTGCGATTGCGATGCGGTCGGGGCCAGGCGAATCCGTGGCGACTTCCAATGCGTCGATATCCGCCGTTGCCTCGATGGGAATGACTTGCGCGTCGCGAAGCCGTGTAATGAGAAGATTACGCGCCGTTACAAGAATGAACCGCTGCGCTTCTCGAGGGGTTTCCTTCTGCGCGCTCGTACAAACACGCGCATAAACTTCTTGCCGAAGATCGACGATGTCGCTCGGATTGTGCCAATTGCGTTGCAAATACCTGGTCAGGACCGGCTCCAATGGCAGAACCTCCCGAACAAACCAGGCGGCAACATCACGCGAGCTCAAGGGATCGTCCTGCTGACGCAGGGCGGTTGATTCACGACCGTGTTCCTGTGTCTCAGCCATCCGTTCCCCGAGCTTTCCCGTTTTTCGAGGTTTTAGGCTCTCACTTGGATAGACTCGGCAGTGCTGGATTTCGCAATGTCGGCCGAACAATTATTTTCGTTCCGGGAAAATAGGACTCCGGCGCTGGTCGCGCACGACGAATTCGTCCCTAGAGCAACATTTATGAGAAGTCCGAAATTAACTTTCTGAGCCCAACGGGCTCCAAAGCAAGGATATTTCAGGGGATCGTATTGCGAGTGGAATTCGCTAGATCTTGCCTGCGAGGGTCAAGACCAGAATGGCTTCATTCAACTTGGCAACACCGAGCTTGCGTTTGGCGTTCTCGATATGGGCTGCCACGGTCCGGGCTGAAATTTCCAGTATTTCGCCAATCTCCGCATAGGTTTTGCTGCGCGATGCCCAGGTCAGAACTTGCAGTTCACGCGGTGTCAAAATCGCGTCACCGACCCGGTGGTCCGCCTCGAACGTCGTGCAAACCTGGAGATGAAATGTCATGGCGATAGATTCGAGGCCCAGACTGCTTCTGCGAATGCTCTCGCGTACGGCCAGATTTCGCATGTCGGATGCAAAAGTCAGGGCGGCGTATCGGCCGTGCCAGAAACGCATTGGGATCGTATAGCCGTAGCTGATGCCAAAATCATCGGCTTCGCCATAGAACATCTGCTCGAACGGATCGTCACCTGCGTCGTCAGCACTCCAATAGAAAGGATGGGGCTGACGCTGGAAGCGATGCACGACGGGATCGCTATTCTCATAACGGCGAGCAAAGTAGTGGGTCCGCCAAGCATGCGGATAATTGGTGATAAGGCGCGGTTTCGCACCGATCGAAGTTGGAAGGGCGAGGTAGGCAAAAAGCGGTGCGCCGAAGCTCGTGGCGGCGAAATTCAATGTTTCGGACAATTGCTCTGCGTTACCCGCACGGCGAAGCTTGTCAAGATAGTCCTGCAAAATTGTGCTCATCGCCGGGCCCCATTTTGCCGCAGGGAATCGCGTTCACGTTCGGGTTGGAGTCGGTAGCGAAAAAAGAAGGGCGACGGAAGGCCGTCGCCCTTGCCCCAATTCCTGAGACGAGAACCTCTACCCCCCGAATCCAAAGCTGATCGTGGCGAACGGACCGCTGAAACCAAGATTCTTTGTTCGGCGTTCATCGATACCCGCATCCACTGCACCGAAGAAGAAATCGGCTCGATAGCCCAGACTAATCTTTGCGTTTGGATATTTCACTGAAATGCCCGCAACACCACCGAGATTGGGCACGGTAGCAGCGCGTGATCGCTTGAGATCATTGACGTTACGAGGCGCATATAGCGAGTAATACTGAGACACGGGCAAGAAATGCTTTGCGTATGCCTTTGTGGCATGATCGACTTTAGCTGTTTGTCGCCCGAACAAGAGTGCCGCGTTGGCTCCCAGGTCGAGGGCCAGTTCACCTGCTTCAGCGTTGCCGAGTACTGTTATAGAAGCATTCCACGACACCGATGGTCCGATGCCATGAAAGTTGCGGTCGGCATGACCCGTTAAGGCATATTGATTGAAGCTTGTTCGATAGAACAAGTATTTGGGCGCGACCAGATAATGCTCCAAGGACGGACGACCCGAAGCATTCACTGACGACTTTGTAGAGAACTGCGCGAAGCGGACACCCGCGTTGAGCGTCGAAGTACTGTCCCGGCCAAACAATCCAAGTCCGACATCGCGCCCGACGCTAAAATCGATAACCGCATGGCTCTCGTCAGAGCGAGTTCTTGAGTCTGCGAACGGATTGTGTTTTGCGGGATGGGTTGGCGTACCGTAGCTTGTGTGTTGACTTACGATAACGGTGTTGGTGTGATGTAAGTGCCGCTTTGCGTGCGAGCGACCATAGCGGACAGAAGCGGAAAACACCCAGTCAGAGTTTTTGGGCTGGAAGGTGAGCTTCCCTTCGAGGCCAAATGCGTGATCTGCCGGGCGTTGCGAGTCAATAAATGGTACGGCCAAGTAAGGAGCCGGCGTCGGGCTTACTGCCATGAAAGGAGCGACAATGGGACTCGATGTGCCCTGCAGCATTTCCAGCTGACCGCCCAACTCAATCCAGGCGGTTGGCCGATCGTTTTCGGCTGCGTTCGCAATATCAATCAACGCGATGAAACCGACCAGCGATAGTGCGGACGAGGTAATCAACAGACGTTCTTTGAGGTTCCTACGATTGCCGTCGATTGTTATTAGTTCGCTCATTGATGTTTCCCCCTCACCAGTTCTTCGTGACGCGCACACCGAACAGGCGTGGGTCAGTCAAGAACACGTTGGTTGTTAAGCCACTGTCATCACTGTTGAGAAATGCGCCAGTGATGGCAGTCACGTTGAATACGTTTTTCACGTATCCCATTATCTGCCAGCCTTGTTGGCTCGTGAGGACCAATGCAAGATTTACATTGGTATAGCCGCGTATCCTGTCATAGGGGTTGTCATTAAACACTCGTGCCCACGAGTAGTCCTGCCAATAGTAGTCGCCTCTGAGTGTCCCGGCCCAGTCAGCGCTCAACGGCACTGTGTACTCAGCTGAAAATGATACGGTGAAGGGCGGCGCATTCGGCAATTCATTGCCGCTCAAATCTTTCGAGAATCCGGCGCCGCCATTTGGAGCAGGCCCATAGTCGAAGCCGTTGTAGGTATTCTGACCATGATATGGGTTCGTAACCGTCGGCGTGTTGGGATCGTAGCCGGGATAGCCCGCCGGCGGAGTTATTGCAGCGCTCGAAAAGTAATCTGTGGGATATACTGGATTGAGCTTGTAGGGGTTCAACGTAATAGGATCGAGGCCCCCTTCAGGACCGCTTCCATATGCCGTGCCGCAAGCAGAAACGCCGGGGCTACCTTCTCCATTGTGCGCGTATCCCACAACTAACGCTGCCGCCACATAATCCGGAAATACACAGTTGGAAGGCAGCGTGACGAATGGTTTCATAAGAACCCATCCCGGATGTCCAGCGGTCCGATCCATCAAATCCACGGATTGAGAGCCATCAGCAAGGCGCGTGTGCTCATACCCACCAGCGAATCTGAATCTGAGCCCCGGAAGGGGTTCGTAAGTGGCTTCGATCTCCGCGCCCTTTACCTTTGCATCGAAGTTCAAGTTTATGGAGGTACGATCTACAATCTCGGAAATTTGATACCCTTTGTAATCGTAGAAAAAGATATCGCCGTTCAATGTGACCGCCCCGTCTAACAGCGTGTTCTTGGTACCGAGCTCGAAGGCATTCACATATTCCGGCGCGAAGGTGAACGGATGAACGGGAATGCCATTCCCTGCACCGGTATAGGCGAACAGCACAGCCCCGGGAGGATTTGCGCCGCCGGCTTTGTAGCCGCGCGAATACGATCCATAGATGAGCGTTTGATCCGTGAAGTCGAGTTTGGGCGTCCAATTGATTGCTGCGCGCCCGGTGAACTTTTCCCAATCTTGGTCGACTATGCCGGTGCTTGCATAACCGTAACCCTGGGACAGCAGTTCGCTAGGAATGAGCGTGAAATGCTTACGGTCGTCGGTCCACCGAATGCCGCCCGTAAGTTTCAGATCGGTCAGAATATTGTAGTAGGCTTCGCCGAAGCCAGCATACGAATTTAGAACATATGGATTGCGGCTGAGAAAGTAGTTGTGCCCCTGATCGTCAACCGACAGCAGCGGGTTGGGGTCGATTGCATAACACACCGTTGTTGGAATCCCAGCTCCTGCCGACGGGCGATTGTATTCCAGGCCACCAGCGCCTTTTTCAAGGCATTCATGGTTGTCGGAAACACCCGGTATCCAGGGGACTTCACCGATATTGCCTGAGGTAGCTGCAAAAAGCGTGAGCGAATTGGCAAAGACATAGTAATCTTCGACAGTTTCATAGTGAAGATAGTTTCCCCCTAGGCTGAAATTGAACGGCCCGCTCAAATGCGATGCTATGCGAAGCTCCTGACTGAGCTGCCAAGCGCTTTCTCTTGAGACGTCCTGCGCAATGAGTCTGTTGCTGCAACCAAGTTGCGGGTCACAGAAGACACCGTCCCCACTTACGAGGCTGTTGAGCCTGGGCTCGGTGCTTGGGTTAACTGAACCGATATACTGAAATACCCCCGGTGAGGTGTTGAACCGATTATAGTCTTCGGTCGACCAGAGGAGATCCTGATTGTAGCCTGTTTGAGAAGTGAGCGTGAGATCCGGCGTTACGCTATAGTCGACATTCAATTCCACCGTATCGTTTTTCACTTTGTATATCGGATCGATCTGAGTTTCGATCACGCGCAAATTTGGCGACTGTGTCGTGCTTGCGTAAGGATCGATGCTGGTGCTCATCCCTCCACTTACATAGCCAGCAGTGACATAAGGCAGTGCATAGCCGTTTGGTACCTCGAAGGATTCCGGTGAATACAGGGACTCCGGAAGACAGCCTTGACTGAAATTTGCTTGCGTAAGCTGGAACGCCAGCCCGATTCCGGTTCCTACCGTATTGGATGCCGGGACGTTTACGCCTCCAACCGAGCTAAGTCCGGGATCGGTCTTGCACAGCTGTTTAGCGGTACGCATCCGATCGTCGTCTTCGGAGAAATGTTCCCAAACGAGATTGGCTTGAATGTCTGGCATCGGCTTCCAGCCGATACTGAGGCGAGTTGACCAGAGATCGCGCCCATCAACGTCGTCACCAGTGATTTCGTTTGTGGTATAGCCATCACGCTTCGTCCATTCGCCTGCTAGGCGCACATCGAGCCGATCATCGACAATCGGAAGATTTATCATCCCTTCCAAGCGACGGTTGTGATAGTTACCGATGTCGGCGGACGCGAGAGCTTCGAATTGATCTGTCGGCTTTGCCGAAACGAGATTGACCACCCCAGCCGTGGCATTCCGCCCGTAGAGTGTCCCCTGGGGACCGCGCAGCACTTCCACCTGCCCCACGTCGTAGAATTCTTGCTCAAAGAAGTGGTTGCGGATGAACGGGATGTCGTTCAACGCGACGGCGACGGCAGGATCGGTGGTCACCGAAATGGCCTGCGTGCCAATGCCCCGAATCTGGATGCTGTAGCCGGTGAAATTGGTTTTCGTGAAAGTCAGGTTTGGCACCTGCTTGACAAGGTCTGGGCCACCTGCAGTTTGTGTAGCAGTCAACTGTTCCTGACTCAGCGCTGTGATCGCAATAGGAATGCTTTGCACATCAGCGCCCCCGAGTTTGGAAGACGTCACAGTCACAGTTTCGACGGTAGAGCGCGGCGTTGGCGTCGCTTGGGCGAATTGAACCCCTATGGCTTGCACTTGTTGCGTTTGCTCGCCTCTTAATATGACGACGGCCCCATCCTCTCTATGAGAAATCAACCCTGTCCCACGTAAAAGACGATTGAGTGCTGCGTCGGGTGCCATTTCACCTTTCACACCGTTGGTGTGAATTCCTTTCACGAGATCGTCAGGGATCAAAAGCTGAATGCCGCTTTGGGACATATACGACCTGAGCGCGCCGTCCATATCGCCGGCCGGCACGTCAAAGCTTGAAGCGAAAGCCGCACCCATCATGGCCGCAACACTCGCTGCCCCGAGCAGCGTCGACAATGTGATCTTTTTGTACATTTATCCCCCTTCTAAAAGCAGATGATCAGTCGTTTGATTCGTCGGGGCGGTCGTTCTCCCGCGATACGACGATGCTGTGATTGCGTTGTTCGATCCGAAGCCCAAACGCGAGCTTGGCCATATTCGCAAAGGGCCCGATACTACCGGCGTCAAACGTGCCGCTGACCTTCAAATCGGCGACATTGGGCTTCACAACAAGCTTCGTTCCGTTGTAGCGATTGAACTCGGCCGCGGCCTCGGCAAGCGTAACGTGATTGAAGACAAGCTTGCCGATGCGCCACGCGAGAGCATTTCTGATTGAACGCGTCGGCACTTTCGATACAGAAAGGGATTCCGCTGTCGCTACCGCTACTTCACCCGGTGTGAGATCTGTCGCGTGATGCTGGACATCGCTACCCACCGCTTCCAAGCGCGCACGGCCTTCGACCAGCGCTACTTCCAATTGGTTGCCAGTCCTGCGCACAGAGAATTCGGTGCCGAGATCGACTATCCTATGTCCAGCAGCGAGGACGGCGAAAGGCCGCGCGGCGTCGTGATGAATACGAAAGAATGCCTCGCCTTTAGAAAGTACGACGCTGCGAGACCGTATCCCCATGCTGACGGAAATGGCCGAATTGGTGTTCAATTCGATTTGGGAGCCATCGGCCAGCCTGACGGTCGCCCGTTGCCCGACGGCGGTGGCGTAGCGATCATCATGGGCTGACCATTTGTAGGTGGCCGCTATGGCCACAAATGCGACGGCACAACCTGCAGCTAGAAATTGGAGTTTGGGGAAGCGCCGATTGGGCGAAGTCTCTAACCGTGTACGTAGGGGTCTCAGCGCCGCGAGGCGTTCGGTGCGTTCCCAAACAGCCTTCAACCGCCAATAGGCGACAAGATGATAGCGTGACTCAGCAAGCCATTCGTCGAGGGCTGCCTGATCCGCCAGGCACCAATCCGATGATTGCTGTCGCCACAGCCAATCGGCAGCTCGATCCTTGATCGCATCAGACCGCAAACTGCTTTCCTGTTCGGCAGGGTCACTCATGTAGAACCTCCCGAGGCGTCGGCGCCATAAAGGTAGTCAGCCAGCTTCTGCATTCCCTGTTTGATGTAGTGGGATACAGTTGACTTATCGATATTCAGACGTGTCGCGATTTCTTGGCCAGACAATCCATCGACACGGGATAACAGGACCGCCTCGCGACAACGTGGCGGCAAATGCTCAATCGCCGCACGCAGGTGGCGCAATTCATCTCGCGCGATGACAACGCGATCAGGTGCCGGCGTCTCCGCGGCGAGCCCCAGCTTCTCGAGATCGGATACGGTGTCCATTGGGACAATCCGCTCTCGCTTGATGCGATTGACCATGATGTTATGCGCCACCGCGAAAACAAACGGTTTTGTCGATCTGGGGAGTTCCTTCTGCGCTGCTTCGACAACGCCAACGTAGATGTCCTGCAAGAGGTCATTGGACTCGCGCGAATTGCGATATGTGCTCCGCAGGTACCGCATTAATGACGCCTCCAATGGCAGCACTTCGCGGATGAACCAAAGCTCCACCTCGGGCGCAGGCACCATTTGTGCAGCGTCCTCCAGTTGACCGCCTTGGCGGCTCGTGTCCCGCGTTTCCACCAAATCCCCAGCTCCTGGGGTTGTGCTGCCGTGTCCGATTGCTAAGTCAATCGACACCCCGTGCAGTTGGTATTATCCGGCAAATTTATTTTGGGCGGATGGAAATCTTGGCCACGAGCCTCTTGTGACGCCGATACGGAAATAAACTTGCGAAGGCGCGCGGACTCAGCGGTACGAATCTTTCTGTTCGCACTTGCAGGGCATTGCTGCGAAAAGCACTAGCTGGCCGCAGTACGGTCTTTTCGAGAATGTAGGACGTTCAATGACAATGCCAGGCATGGAAAGCGCAGCTGCTCTCCGAATGGCGGATACAAAAAGGGGCGACGGAAGACCGTCGCCCCTTTTCTTTACCCTAGTCTACTCTGGACATTCTTCACCCACCTAGGCCGATACTAACCGTGGCAAATGGGCCGCTGAAGCCAACATCCTCGGTGCGCCGAACATCGATGCCACCATCCATAGCACCGAAAAAGAAGTCGGCTTTATAGCCGAAACTGACTTTGGCATTGGGATAACGCAGCGAAATTCCCGCGAATCCACCTACATTCGGCACAGTAACGGACCGGCTGCGAACATGATCGGGCGTAGCGGGGCCCTTATAGGTTATAGGTCTTGCGGCAGATGAGTGCCCGGAATACTTCCAATAATGATATCGCCCGGTCGTCTGATGGTGGGTACGAGTTTTCTGCCTGCCGAATAGGATTGCGGCGTTGATACCCCAATCAAGTGTCAGTTCTCCGTCTCTAGAATGTCCAGCCACCGGTGCCGACGCACTCCACGATAGCGATGGGCCTACACCATGAAAACTCCGTGCAGCGGTCAACTCCGCAATATTGGTATGATAGTTCTGCATGGGTATCTTGAAGCCGGAAACGTATTTGGGCTCAATCGCCCAGTCCGGATTAGATTTAAGCGTAACATTCGTTCGGCTCGAAAATTGTGCGAAACGAACGCCCACACTCACAACCGACGAGCCTCTGTCCTCGCCGAACATCCCAAGACCAACGTCTCTGCCCGCTCGGAAATCTAGAATCGCGTGCTGTTCAGTATTTCGTGAAAGTGTATCGGCAAATTTCACCGCGTAGTGAATAACGGTGACCGGTGTCCCGTACTCGGTGAACGGATAACTGTTATGAGTCTGCTGAATGACATGCTTATTGCTAGTCGATCGGCCATACTGGATCGAAGCATCGAAGACCCAGTTCGATCCCTCCGGCTGGATGGAAATCTTACCTAAGCCATCTACACTAAAAAGCGGTGGCTTTTCAAATTTTTGCGAGGGTGAGAAATACGATGGTCTAACATCCATGAGTGAGGGCGCAAACAATTCCTGCTTGTCCGAAAGCCGACTTAGCTGGCCTCCGAGTTCGACCCAGACCTGCGGTTGATCAGTATCTTCCGCCAGAACATGGCCAGTTGAAAACACATAGGCGGTCAATGCCAAAGCTGAAGCACCCGTCAAAAGCTTCCGACGGAAAGTCGCCTGATTGTTCCCAACGACGATTAGTTCGCTCATAGTGTCCCCCTCACCAATTCTTTGTGACGCGCACGCCGAACAGGCGCGGATCGGCCAAGAACACGTTTGTCGTCAGACCGCTATCGTCGCTGTTCAAGAAGTCGCCCGTGATAGCCGTGGTGTCGAAGACGTTTTTGAGATAGCCCATCACTTGCCAACCGTCCTGGCTGGTCAGAATTAGAGCGATATTTATGTTGGTATAACCTCGCAGATGATCGTAGGGGTCGTCGTTGAATACGCGTGCCCATGAGTCTGCTTGCCAATAAAAATCGCTGTGCAGTGTTGCGGCCCACTCCGAGGATATTGGTCGGGTGTAGTCAGCGGAAAGCGAAGTGGTGAAGTGCGGCGCATTCGGCAGCTCTTTACCACTCAAATCTTTGTCGAATCCCTGACCATTGTTTGGCGCTATGGAAGGATCAAATCCGGGGTAGGTAATTGTGGGGAACGAGCCGGGTCCCGAGCCGACGCCTGGAATGATAACTGGGTATAACCCATTGTCGACGCCATATTGATAGGTTTGCACGGTAACGGGATCAACGTGACTGCTGTAAGCCAGACCACAGTCGTGCGAAATTCCGGAGCCATTTGTGCTGTATAGCGTCGCAGCAACTACATAGACAGGAAGAATGCAATTTGACGCCTGCGTTATAAATGGCCGAAGAACCATCCAGTCCGGATTGCCCGCCGTACGATCCATCAAATCCACCGAGTGTGATCCTTTGGCGAGACGGGCGTCTTCATAACCTCCTGCAAACTTGAATCTCAAACCAGGCAGTGGCTCATAGCTGGCTTCCAGTTCGGCACCTTTGACATGCGCGTCGAAATTGTCGTTTATCGCAGTACGATCGACAATGCGGGAGATCTGATAGCCTTCATAATTGTAGTAGAAAATATTGCCGTTCAGCGTGAGCCCACCATCCAGCAAGCTGTTCTTAGTACCGAGCTCAAACGCGTCGACGAATTCGGGCTTGAATGTGATGGGATGTATTGGGTTGCCGATATCACCGACGCCATTCGTGAGTAGAACAGCACCAGGAGGATTTGCGCCTCCTGCCTTGTACCCGTGGGCATACGAACCATAGACAAGCGTTTGATCAGTAAAATCGAGCTTTGGCGTCCAGTTTGCAGCCAAGCGGCCGGTGAATTCGCTCCAGCTTTGATCCACCGTGCCCGTTATTGGATAGCCATATCCAGGGACGATCAATTCGCTAGGTATGTCGACGAAGTGTTTTCGGTCGTCGGTCCAACGCAGCCCGCCGGTCAGCTTCAATTCTTGCGTGACGTTATAGTAAAGTTCTCCAAAGCCTGCGTAGGAATTCAGCACATAAGGGTTCTGGCTGAGAAAGTACTGATGACCTTCATTGTTGAGGCTCGTGATTGGATTTGGATCAATATAGAAGCACTGATCGGCTTGAGGGTCGTGTCGCGCGTATGGATCTACGGGAGAAAAGCCACCATGAAGGCAATCATGGTTGTCAGAAACACCCGGAATCCACTGAGAAACAGCCCCTTTACCGAGTGAATCCACGGTACTCGAAAGAGTCAGGGAATTAATAAACACATAGTAATTCTCTTCGGTTTCATAGTGCAGATAGTTGCCACCGATGCTGAAATTGAACGGACCGTTGAAGCTGGAGGCCAGTCGGAACTCTTGACTCAATTGCCAAGCGTGTTCCGTAGACAAATCTTCGGCAACCAAGCGATTGCTGCAGCCCAATTGTGGATCACAGAAAACACCAGAGTCCGCAGGAATGCCGTCCGTGCCAGCTGCCGGATCGGGTAATATTGAACTCCAGCGGTTGTCGGGATTACTCGGCGTCGGGATCGAATACTGAAAGAATCCGGGCGCGGTGTTGAAGCGATTGTAATCTTCTGCCGACCACAGGAAATCGTTGTTGTATCCCGTCTGCGAGGTTAGTGTCAGGCTTGACGCAATTTTATAATCTGCGCTCAATTCCAGCGTGTCGTTGTGGGCTTTGTATATGGGATCAAGTGCCGATTCGATTGTGCGAAGATCTTGCGACTGCGATGTGCTCGCATAAGGGTTGAACCCCTGGCGAATTGGAGTGAACAAAATGCCGAGCGCCGATGCGTAAGACAGCGAGTACCCATTGGGAACGCCAAAAGCTTCAGGCGAATATAACGACGTTGGGAGGCAACCTTGACTCTCATAGTAAATCGCCTGGTAGGCACTCACCCCCGTACTGAGACCTTGTCCCGGCACACCACCGATGAAATCCGGATTCGGAGCGGTTTTGCAGAGCTGTTTGCTGCTGCGGATGCGGTCATCGTCTTCCTGAAAATGCTCCCAGATAAGATTGACTTGCACGCTCTCGATAGGTTTCCAACCCAATGACACTCGACCCGACCACAAATCACGACCGTCAATCGGCGCGTTCGTTAGCTCATTGAATGAATAACCATTTCGTTTCGTCCACTCGCCAGCGACACGCAGATCAAGGCGATCATCAACGATAGGGATATTGATCATGCCCTCGAAGCGCCGATTTTTGTAGTTTCCGATATCCCCCGATGCCATTGCCTCGAACTGGTCGGTTGGCTTGGCGCTGATCAGATTCACCACACCTGCGGTCGCGTTTCGTCCATAAAGCGTACCTTGCGGTCCGCGCAGCACTTCGGCTTGGCTGAGGTCATAGAACTCTTGCTCGAAGAAGTGATTGCGGATGAAGGGGATATCGTTGAGCGCTACGGCGACAGCTGGGTCGGTGGTGACAGAGATGGCCTGTGTCCCGATACCGCGAATTTGAATGGAGTAGCCAGTAAAGTTGGTCTTTGTGAACGTCAGGTTTGGAACCTGCTTGACAAGGTCCGGGCCGCCCGCTGTCTGAGTGGCGGTGAGCTGCTCCTGGCTCATCGCGGTGATGGCGATGGGAATACTTTGCACGTCCGCGCCGCCGAGTTTCGATGAAGTGACTGTTACCGTTTCAACAGCGGCGCGTGCTGGTGTGGCTTGAGCGAGTTGCAACGGCGTGACCATCTCGGAGCGTTCATCGCTAGGTGCGCCACGAGCGATCCCCATAGCCCCCGATGAAAAACGGCGGGTCGAGAATCCTGTCCCATTGAGAAGGCGATCTAGCGCGGCATCGGGAGCCAAGTTGCCGTGCACACCTTTGGTCTGAACTCCCTGTACAGCGCTGCTGGAGTAGATCAACGACGTGCCCGTTTGGGCGGCATAGGCAGCAAGTGCCTTGTTGAGATCCCCACCCGGAATGTCAAATTCATCAGCAAGAACGGTACTGCACAGTGCGGCAGCACAGACGCCTCCGGCGAGGATCGCTTTTAGAGCACTACGTTTTGACATTTACCCCCCTTTGTTCAGCTAAAGCGCACACCGAGCGCCGTTTCCAGATTCAGTGAATGGTTCCGCCGCTGCTCGATATGACGATCGTGCTGCCACGGGTTTCGACGTGAAGGCCGAGAATGTTTTGCGCAACTTCGGCAAATGCGGCGACGTTGTTCGCCCGGAACGTGCCGCCGATACCAATGCGCGCTGTAGCTTTGTCGGCTACCACCAATTGCGAGGCGTTGTAGCGGTTGAATTCGTGCGCAACTTCAGCAAGCGATGTGTTTTCAAAGACCAACAGACCTCTTCGCCAGGAGATCTCGGTATTCAGCACGGAATCCGGCTTGCGGCTGACCGACAACGTATTGAGCGTCGCTACCGCAACATCTCCTGGCCTTAATACCAACGCGGCACTTCCGGATTTCTTTGTCTGAAGCTGTGCCTTTCCTTCGAGGAGCGCGACTCTCAATAGGCCCTGCTCGCGATTGACGAGGAATTTTGTTCCCAGATCAACAATGCGTTCCCGTCCCGCGACGACCACAAACGGATTGTTCGCGTCATGCTTGATCTGAAAATAAGCTTCGCCCCTATCTAGGATTACCTTGCGAGTACTATCGCCAAGTTCGAGGTGTAATTTCGTGTTTGTGTTGAGTTCGATCCGGGAGCCATCTGCCAGTGTCAGGATGCGGTGGCCGCCGACAGGCGTAGAAAAAGTCTCACTAGATGGCGCCGAGGCATAGATCGCCCCGGCGATAACTAGAAAGACTCCCGCTGCCGCGCCCCCAGAAACCTTCAGTAACGGCCACATGGTTTGGCGCGGCCGCACCGAAGTCGCGCGCATTTGTGGACGCAGGGCCGCTAGCCGTTCGCTGCGCTGCCAACCCGCATCAAGGCGCCAATAGGCCAGTTTGTGCGCGGTAGACGTCGACAGCCATGTTTCGAAGGCGGCCTGGTCCTCGGCGGTCCAGTTATCGTCGGTGCTGCGCTCGAGCCATGCTGCTGCCTGCTCTTTAATTGCTTGGGCGCTGCAGGCCTGGGATGCCATGCTCTCGCTCATGAACGCCCCTTCCCCGCCGGTTCGCGATAAAGCGCATCAACGAGGCGCCACATCCCCTGGGCGAGATATTCGGCAACCGTGTATTCGGAGATGCCGAGTCGTTCAGCGATCTGCTGGCGCGTCAATTCCTCGAAACGTTTGAGCATCACAACTTCGCGGCAACGCGGCGGCAACTTGCCCAACGCGATGCTCAGCCTACGCAATTCGTCTTTGGCGACGATGCTGCGCTCTGGCCCTGGCTCGTCCGCTGCCACTTCGATTTCGTCGAGATCGTTAATCGCCTCGATCGGCACAACCTGATCACGACGTACTCGATCAATCAGGAGATTGCGCGCAACAGCGAATACGAAAGGCTTGGTGCGCTCGGGAATGTCGTTGGCTGCGGCGGCCTCATAGGCCCGCAAATAGATCTCCTGACAGAGATCCTCCACCTCGCTCGCATTGCGCCAGTTGTTGCGCAAAAATTGCATCAAGACGGCCTCCAAGGGCAGCACGTCGTGAACGAACCACGCATGCAAAGCCTCGTCCGCCGCGCTCACACCAAAGCGCCGCACGAGTATCTCGCTTCGACTGGCTTCCGGTTTCTCGACCATGCCCCGCCAGCCCTCTGGGTTCGGGGTTCACATTGCTGCCACATGGAGGTGGACGAGCGGATTTTACGTGTGAGGGGGTGATCGGTGCGAAAATAAAGTTGGCTGTCTAGAGCGCGACAGAAAATTGCGCTGTGTGTGGATCACCAGAGCGAGCACGCCAACTAACAGAAAGGCGGCGGATCGCTCCGCCGCCAGAGAAAGTAAATTGTGCGCCCTAGCCGCCTAAGCCGATACTGACGGTCGCGAACGGCCCATGGAAGCCGACATCGGTCGTCCGGCGAGATGCAACACCAACATCCATGGCGCCGAAGAAGAAGTCAGCGCGATAGCCGACGCTGAACTTCGCGTTCGGATATTTGGCGGAAAGACCAACAAAACCGCCAATGTTAGGAATGGTTACGGAGCGTGCGCGTATATGATCGGGGGTGTCGGGGTGATTGTAGATTGTCACCTTGGTCGGTGGGCTGGTGTAAAACCCATATTTGTTCGCTTCATGGTATCTATTGATTGTCTGCTGATGCGTTTTCACCTTTTGCCGACCGAACAGAAGTGCTGCGTTGACACCCCAATCAACGGTAAGCTTTGCGTCTTCATTGCCTGCCAATTGCGAGGAACTTTTCCAGGAAACAGATGGTCCAATGCCGTTGAAGCTTCCGGAAACACGCACATCGTTGTAGTAGCTGTGAAATGGTTGGCCTATTGGGACCCGCAGATGATAGGCATAGGGCGGATAGGTCACGTATTTGTGTTCGAACCGCCAATCGGGATCTTCCCGTAGTGTAGAACGAGATTTAGCATAGAATTGCGCGATCCGGACGCCAACATTCAAAACAGACGACGATCCGGAGCCAAACAAGCCGACACCGACATCTTTACCAGCCTGGAAATCGATGATTGCGTGGCGCTCGCTGTGCGCAGACTCCACATCGATAAATCTGGCGGCATTGGGCCGAACGGGTTGTGTGCCACCCCCGGCCGAGTATTTGGCATAGGCGCCCGGATAGGTTTGCTGGTGCGCGTGCCTGAGAGATGTAGAGCGGCCATAGTGCACGGAGGCCGATACAATCCAGTCCGAACCTTTCGGTTGGAAGGTCAGCGCTGCACTCTCTTCAAATCCATGGGAGAGAGGCTTTTCGTAACCTTCCGGCGAGAAGAAGTCGGGCGGACTATGTTCCAGGAACGCCGGCGAGATGATCTCGCTGCCGGCTGTGAGTTTGTTCCACCCTCCGCCGAGTTCGATCCATAGCTGCGGCCGGTCACCTTCTTCGGCCTGTGCTGTTCCGGCCAATGCGATGTAGCTCACAAGTGCAAGTGCCGATACGCCCGTGAGCAAATTCCAACGAAGGGAATTGTAGCTGTCGTTTTTTTGAATCAGTTCACTCATTTCCGCCCCCTTACCAGTTCTTCGTGACGCGCACGCCGAGGAGGCGCGGGTCGGTCAAAAACACATTCGTGGTCAGACCGCTGTCGTCGCTGTTGAGGAAGGTTCCGGTGATATCGGTGACATCGAACACGTTCTTCACGTATCCCATCACCTGCCAGCCATCTTGGCTTGTCAGGATGAGTGCCAGATTGACGTTGGTGTAACCGCGCAGACGATCATAAGGGTTGTCATTAAAGACGCGCGCCCATGAATAATCCTGCCAATAGTAATCGCCGTGGATGGTTGCGGCCCAATCCGACGTGACGGGTATCGTGTAGTCCGCCGAAAAAGACACCGTAAACGGGGGTGCGTTGGGTAGCTCGTTTCCACCCAAATCTTTAGCAAAGCCTTCGCCGTTATTCGGCGCCGTAGAAGGATCGAAACCCGCATAATTCGAGATGGCGACGGGCTCGCAGGGATATCCCGCCGCAGTATCTTGCGTGCAGCGAAATGTCGGGTTTGGCACATAGGGCTGCCACGTCACTGGATCGACATGTTCGCTGTACGCAATTGAGCAGGCAGCAGCGAGACCGTTGTAGTCAGCAAAAGCATCTTTCTCTACGACGTAGGTCGGCAATACGCAGTTCGACGCCTGGGTGGGAAATGGCTTCACGACTGTCCAGTCGGGATGGTTCGCCACGTCCGCTCTGTCTATCAGATCGACAGAACTTTGACCGTTGTTCAGTCGCGTCTTCTCGTAGCCGCCCGCGAAGTTGAACCTAAGTCCAGGAGCTGGCTCCCAAGTCGCTTCGAGTTCGGCACCGCGCACCGTTGCATCGAAATTATCGTTGATTGCTGTCCGGTCCACGATCCTCGAAATCTGATAACCCTTGTAATTGTAGAAGAAGACATTTCCATTCAGCGTGAGTTCGCCATCCAATAGTGTGTTCTTGGTGCCGAGCTCATAAGCATCAATGAATTCAGGCTTGAATATGAGCGGATGGATCGGATTGGCTATATCGCCATTCTGGAAGGTTAGCAGAATAGCGCCTGGCGGGTTGGCTCCGCCTGCCTTGTAGCCATGGGAATACGAAGCGTAGATAAGAGTTTGATCTGTGAAATCGAGCTTGGGTGTCCAATTCGCTGCGAACCTGCCCGTGAATTCGTCCCAGCTTTGGTCTACGACGCCTGTAATAGGATAGCCGTAACCCGCAACAAGCAGCTCACTCGGGATATCTACGAAATGTTTGCGGTCTCCAGTCCACCGAAGACCGCCTGTCAGTTTTAGATCACTCAAGACATTGTAGTATGCCTCCCCGAAACCCGCATAAGAGTTAAGCACATAAGGATTTTGGCTGAGGAAGTAGTTGTGGCCTTTATTATTCAGAGTCGAAAGAGGGTTGGGATCGATATACATACATTCCCAATGACCTGATCGGCCTCCGCCCGCTCCCACGTCAGTTGGAATCTGTGGGTTTGAGTTCGACAATCCGCTGGCGATGCAGTTTGAATTGTCCGATACACCGGGTACCCACGGCAGCGTTTGATAGTGCGCCCCCGATGTCCCTTTTGCCCAACTGTAAGCCGCGAGGGTCAGCATATTGATGAAGACGTAATAATTTTCCTCTGTTTCATAGTGGAGATAGTTGCCGCCGACGCTGAAATTAAATGGCCCGCCAAAATTTGTAGCTAGACGCAACTCTTGGCTGAATTGCCATGATTTTTCGTCATTCAGATCTTGCGCTACCAGCCGGTCGCTGCAACCGAGTTGAGGATCACAAAAGATGCCGACGGGAACACAAAAACCGGAACTAGGGTAGTTTGGATCTGAACAAGCATCGCCAGGTGCTCGGCCCAAACAGGCCCCACTGTCTGCAGATTTGCAAACGCCCACACCAGGTTCGGGCAAGAGTTGATAAAGGCCATTAGGATTTTGCGGATTAGGATCCGTTGGATCCGCATAAGCAAAGACACCTGGTCTCGTATTGAAGCGGTTGTAGTCTTCCGTGGACCACAGGAAATCATCATTATATCCGGTCTGCGACGTAAACGTCAGCATCGGAGTGATGTTGTAGTCAGCGCTCAGTTCGATAACATCGTTTTTCGCTTTATAAACAGGATCTACCGCAGATTCGATTACACGCAGGTCGGTTGATTGGGTTGTTCCCGCATAGGGGCTAAATTCGGTAACCGATGCTGTAATTGGTGATCCCTTGTCGCTTAGTGGCTCGTAGTAAGGAAGTGAAAGACCGTTTGGGACTTGAAACGCGTCGTTCGAATAAAGTGATGATGGGAGGCAGCCTTGGTTCCAGTAATTTACTGGGTCGTAGGCGGGAATATTGGCAGAGCCAAGTCCCTCTTTGCTCGGATCAGTTTTGCAAAGCTGTTTCGCCGTGCGCATGCGATCGTCATCTTCGGAGAAATGCTCCCAAACCAATGTCGTTTGCAAATTCTGTATCGGCTTCCAACTCAGCGACACCCGAGTCGACCACAAATCGCGACCATCGATGTTATTTCCAGTGAGGCCGTTGACCGAATAGCCCTGGCGCTTTGTCCATTCGCCAGCGAGGCGCAGATCGAAACGATCATCGACGATAGGTAGGTTGATCATGCCTTCGAAGCGGCGGTTGTGATAATTGCCGATGTCAGCGGAAGCTTTTGCCTCGAACTGATCTGTCGGTTTCGCCGAAATCAGGTTCACGACACCGGCGGTAGCGTTGCGGCCGTAAAGCGTTCCCTGCGGCCCGCGCAGCACTTCCGCCTGACTCAGGTCATAGAATTCCTGTTCGAAGAAATGATTGCGGATAAAGGGAATATCATTAAACGCCACTGCGACGGCTGGATCAGTTGTCACCGAGATCGCCTGCGTGCCAATGCCACGCAATTGGATGCTGTAGCCAGAGAAGTTGGTTTTGGTGAAGCTCATATTGGGAACTTGTTTGATCAAGTCAGGTCCGCCTGCGGTTTGTGTCGCAGTGAGCTGCTCCTGGCTAAGCGCGGTGATGGCGATAGGAATACTCTGCACATCCGCACCCCCGAGTTTTGAGGAGGTTACAGTTACCGTTTCCACGGAGGCGCGAGATGGAGGCGTAGCCTGCGCCAATTGGAGCGGCAAAACTTGCAATGCATCACTCCCGCGATCATCCGGAACAATGGCTATGGAGCCAGCGGAATGGCGGTGCAATACGAAGCCTGTGCCGGAGAGGAGCCGCGAAAGCGCGGCGTCGACCGACAGATCGCCGGTAGCACCACGCGTGCGCGCGCCTTTGACTGCCTCTTCGGAATAGAGAAGCTGAATTCCTGTCCGCGCGGAATAAGCATCAAGAGCGCTGTCGAGGCTTCCTGGTGGAATGTTGAAGGATTCGGCTGCGGCAGGCCCGCAGGCAACGATTATCGCACTTCCCAACAACGCCGATTTCAGACCGAACCGCATACTGCCTTCCCCCTTTTGTGCGCGACGCTAGACCGCTGCAGGCTTCGTTGTTCCCTGGAGTTATTTCCGTGAGAGCATGGTTTCGTTGCCGCGTGTCACTGCGTGCAGACCCAGAACGTCCTGGGCTACTTCGGTGAACGCCGCGATGTTGTCGGTTGCGAACGTTCCGCCGATCGTCATGCGGGCCACGTGCGCGTCCGAAATGACCAACTTCCTGTCGTGGTAGCGGTTGAATTCCGCTATCGCCTCAACGAGCGGAGTGTTCTTGAAAACAAGAACGCCACGCCGCCAACCAAGCTGCGCCGACAATTCAGGTAGCGCTTCCTTGGAACGCGTTATCTCATTTGCAGTGGCGACGAGTTTGTCACCTGCAGTAAGGAGAGCTATCTTTCGTCCACTATCTTGCTGCGCATCGAAGAGCACGCGTCCTTCAACCACGGAAATATCCAGCCGGTTAGGCTCGGCATGGACAACGAATTTCGTTCCCAGATCGGTGAGCCGGCGGGTACCGACAGTCACGGTGAACGGACGCGTATCGTCATGCCGCACATCGAAATAGGCTTCCCCGCGATCGAGCTTGATGGAACGGGTTCCGTCGACTTGCGAGAGCCGGATCGCTGTATCGGTGTTCAGCTCAATGGTCGAACCATCGGGCAAGGTGACTAGGCGATGTTCGCCCACCGCAGTGGCGATCACCCTCTCCCGTGGAGGCGACATATATAAGTATGCACCACTGCCCATCACACAGATTGCAAAGGCCGCGGCAATCGCTTTGAACAGCGATGGGAACTTCCTGCCCGTCTGTGTTGACACACCGCGCGATAGGGGTGGACGTAGTATCGTCAGCCGGTGTGTGCGATTCCAGGCTTCGCTAACCCGCACATAGGCGATGCGATGCGCCGTCGTCTGACTGAGCCACGCATCGAATTGCGCCTGATCGTCGGAAGTCCACTTCCAGAACTGCTGACGTTGCAGCCAGTTTGCGGCTTCAGATTCGATGTGCCTGGCGCCTTCGGCCTGCGGCGTGTGCATTTCGGTTTCGGTCATGATTTCACCCGGCCTGCAGGGGTTTCGCCGTGAATGAGGTCGGCAAGTGCTGCCATGCCATCGGTCAGGTGCTTGGATACCGTGGACTGGCCTATGCCCATGCGCTCGGCTATTTCGACGCCCGAAAGCCCCTCGATACGGCCGAGAACGACCGCCTCGCGACACCGTGGCGTTAGGCGGTCAAGGGCGGCCTGAAGGTGCTTAAGTTCGTCGCGTGCAATGACCTGGCGATCCGGCGCCGGTTCGTCCATCGCCACGTCCAGCCCCTCAAGATCGGCGACCGCCTCGATAGGAACGATCTGCTCGCGCCGCACACGGTCGATCAGCAAATTGCGCGCGGCGGCGAAGAGAAACTGCTTGGGCTTTTCCGGTATTTGTCTGAGAGCCGCTTCATAGACTTGGACGTAAATGTCCTGCCGCAGATCGGCGACGTCGCTTCTGTTCCGCCAATTGTGCTGCAAGTACTGCATCAACGCCGCCTCCAGCGGCAGAATCTCTCGCGCGAACCAGGCGTCCGCTTCGGGCACAGTCATGCTTGCGCTCGCGCGCGCATCAGCGCCTCCGGCATCGGTCTCGGTTATCTCGGCCATCCCCCGCCAGCTCCGGCTTCGAGGTCAGAATGCGGGTCTACACCTATTCCGACGAACGGGGTTCTGGATTCTTCGCATGAGTGAGGATGGGTATGGAAACGCAGGGGTGAAATATTGTTGCTACAGAGCCCACGAAAGACGAAGGTGATGAAAGGTCGTCGTCCTTCTCCTCTAACGGCTCCTGGAGATCTCGTTGGTCATGCAGCGTCACAACGAGCGGTCAGACGGCCCGTGGGACGCAAGCGGTTCCCGCGAGCTATGCGTGGTGAGGAATGGCGGAATCATCCAGTTCAGCGTGATCAAACCAAACCACCCGAAGTTGTTGCCCGTTAGCGGAGTAACCGACAAAGTGCATATTGAAGCCATATTTCTCGCGAACGGGACGGCGTAGCCCTGCCGTAAATTTGTCCGTCTCGACGCAGATAATCAGGCCAAGCACTTTTTCTTGCGGATTGCGCTCGCTCCAGTCCTGCAAAATCTTCAGAGAGTATGATGATATCTTCCACGCCAAATTCTGCTGCCGGGCGGCTGGCGCGACCATGCATCGATATACAAAGAACTTGTTCCTCATGTGCTGGTGATAGTAAGGCGTCGCTGTTGAAACGGCGACTATGGAATCCACTTCAGTCGCAACCGCGCAAATTTGTCCGGCTCTACCAATAGTAACTGCTGGTGGAATGCCCTGCCCTATCCAGAAATCTTTGACCGAATCGACGAGTTGAGGCTTCTCAAGTTGCCATACTGTTTCGAGAGCAAATCGATCACTCAATTCGCATGTACTAGACGCGCTCACGAACTAGCCGCCCAGTCCGATGCTGATGCTGGCGTATGGACCATGGAAGGAGAGAGTCGACTTTTTGGTGGAGTCAATGCCGATGTCCATAGCATTCAGGAAAGCGTCGTAGCGATAGCCGAGGTTGACTGCAGCGTTTGGCCATTTCCAAGACAAGCCCGCATAGCCACCGATATTAGGAACTGCAACATTTCTAAAGCGCGTACTGTGCGATGCGCGTGGTGAATAAACCAGATGATGTTCGTGGTAGTAGTGATAGGGACCATTCGTTTGCGTATAATAATTGTGATAAGACTGCGTTGTGTGATCAGTTTTGGCCTTTTGCCGGCCAAACAAGACAGCCGCGTTGACTCCGAAGTCGATCGCAAGCTCGCCGCTCTCGGGCTGACCTACTAGTGCCGCCGACGCATTCCAGGATAGTATTGCGCCAACCCCGCTGAAACTGCGCACGGCATTGGCGTGCATTGTGTACTGATGAAAGTTGGGCGTCAGATTTGCGCCGTATTTTGCCGAGTAGAGGCTATCGATACCAACGCTCGGCAGGCCGTTCATAGCGCTCGATGACTTGGCCTGGAACTGCGCAAACCGTACGCCCACATTTAGATTTGACGTTCCGTTCCGACCGAGAATACCGAGGCCGACATCTTTACCGGCCTGAAAGTCGATGATGGTATGGCTCTCTTGATACGTCGTTTTGACATCGGCAATCGCAGCCGTTCCGACGCGGGCTGTAACCTGTTTGTACCCGTACGTGGGATAGCCCTTGTAAACAGTCGTAATTGCGGTGGGCGTATCGGTCTGATGGTGAATGTGCCGTTTGGCTTGGCTGCGGCCGTAACGGATTCCGAGCGAAACGATCCAATCCGAGTCCTTTGGTCGGAAGGTTGCCTTGCCATCAAGCCCAAAAGCGAAACGAGCAGGTTCCTGGCCTTTTACAAAAATATCGTCCCGGTAGGGCGCCGGAGTAGGCGCAACAGCAGTCATGAATGGAGCGGTAAACGGATTCGACAATCCACCTATTTGCTCAACTTGCCCGCCAAGATCGATCCAAACCGATGGAAGGGTATCATCTTCCGCACTCGCGGATCCGAGTGCAGCATAAGCCGCAAGCGCCAATGCGGACGTTCCCGCCAAAAGATTCCAGCGGAGCCTTGCACCGATACCAGCATTATTCAGCAATTCACTCATTGGCTTTATTCCCCCTTGTCTGACGAGGCCTGATGTGTGAGCGCAAGCGCCGCTCGGCCATTACTTTTTGATCCCACTGGACCTGTTGCAAAATCGGTTTGCGTATTTGTGCTCATGGGCTCACCAGTTTTTCGTCACGCGAACACCAAACAAGCGTGGGTCCGTGAGGAACACATTCGTTGTGAGGCCGCTGTCGTCGCTGTTGAGGAAGTCGCCTGTTATGGCAGTCGTGTCGAAAAGGTTCTTTACATACCCCATCACCTGCCACCCATTTTGGCTTGTCAAAACGAGTGCGAGGTTGACGTTGGTATAGCCGTGTATGCGATCATAAGGATCGTCATTGAACACACGCGCCCATGAGGCCGCTTGCCAGTAGAAGTCGCCGTGGAGTGATGCAGCCCAATCCTCCGAAACAGGAATTGTGTATTCCGTACCGAATGACACTGTAAAATGCGGCGCGTTCGGCAGTTCGTGGCCGCTTAAGTCCTTGGCGAACCCATCGCCGTTGTTGGGCGCCGGGCCATAGTCAACACCATTGTAGGTGTTCTGGCCGTGGTAGGGGTTCGCAGCGGTCGGAGCAGCGGGATCATATCCCGGATAGGCCTGCTGTTCCGCAGAGTACCCAGGATTGTAATAGAGCGCACCGGGTCCAAATGGAAACGGCGTGTAGGGATGCTGTGTTGCGGGATCAAGGTTGCCATTGGCGCCGGTATAGGCAAACCCGCATGCAGAAACGCCGGCGCCCCCAATGCCGCCCAAGCCTGGGTCTGTAATTAGCTCCCGAATAACATAGTCCGGAAAAACGCAATTGGACGGCTGCGACACAAAGGGCTTCATAATCATCCAGTTGGGGTGATTGGCACTGTCCGTGCGATCTATCAGATCAATAGACGATTGACCGTTTTTGACGCGCGTTTGTTCGAAGCCGCCGGAGAAATTGAACTTCAGCCCCGGAAGTGGCTCGTAACTCGCTTCAACTTCTGCGCCCTTTACCGTGGCGTTGAAGTTATCATTGATCGCCGTGCGGTCGACGATGCGCGATATCTGATAATTCGTGTAATCGTAGAAGAAGATATCGCCATTTAGCGTCAGGCCGCCGTCTAGCAGAGTATTTTTGGTGCCCATCTCGTATGCATTTATGAATTCAGGCTTGAAAGTAAGTGGGTGAATGGGAACACCTTGCACTCCGGCACTGTACGCGCCGAGCACTGGTCCCGGTGGATTTGCACCACCCGCCTTATAACCATGTGCAAACGAGCCATAGACCAGGGTCTGCTCTGTAAAATCCAGCTTGGGTGTCCAGTTTGCGGCCAACCTTCCTGTAAATTGGTCCCAAACCTGATCTACCGAGCCCGTGCTGACATAACCTTGGCCACGGGCCAGCAACTCACTGGGGATGTCGACGAAATGCTTGCGATCATCAGTCCAGCGGATGCCGGCCGTCAGCTTTAGGTCGGTTGTGGGATTGTAATATGCTTCACCAAAGCCTGCGTAGGAATTTAGCGTATACGGATTTTCGCTAAGGAAATAGTTGTGGCCTTGATCGTTCAACGCCGCAAGCGGGTTAGGATCAATGTAATAGCATTCCGCAACACCTCCAGCCCCATCTGAGGGATTGTGGTACTGATTGGTTCCTTCTCCACCCAAATTCCGCGCCAGACACCCGCTGTTGTCCGAGATACCTAGCACCCAGGTTGTATCGTCGCCTTGACCGGCGCCGAGCGACGCCGCGTACATGGTCAACGCATTGGCAAAGACGTAGTACTTCTCGATAGTCTCATAGTGCAAGTAATTGCCGCCCACGCTGAAATTCAGCGGACCGGAAAGTTTCGAGGCCAATCTAAATTCTTGACTAACCTGCCATGCATGTTCCGTCGATAAATCTTGGGCGACGAGCCTACTGCTGCAACCTAACTGAGGATCGCAGAAGTAGCCGGTTGGATATTTGGCGCCATTCACATCGCAGTCTTGAGAACCACCAATGCTAAGACCGCCATTAAAGCAACGATAATTGCCGTCTGGAATGATCAGGCTGGGAACGCGCAAATCGCTCGCGCAACCACCACCATTACACTGGAAAACGTTGAAAATATCTGATGAGGTATTGAAGCGATTATAGTCTTCAGTGGACCACAGGAAGTCATTGTTGTAGCCCGTTTGAGACGTGAATATGAAAGCCGGCGTGATATTGTAATCGGCATTCAATTCCAGTGTATCATTTTTGGCTTTGTAAATCGGATTGATCTGGGTTTCGATAACGCGCAGATTTTGGGACTGTGTCGTGCTTGTATAAGGATCGATCCTGGCGTTTAGGCCCGCGGGGTAATAAAGGGGCGGCGTCGCCAAATAACCTGCCTCCACGTAAGGCAGTGCGTATCCGTACGGGACCTGAAACGAGTCCGCTGAATATAGCCCGCTCGGCTTGCATCCCTGGCTCAGATACCCCTTTGTGATCGTGAACGCGAGGTATGTAGGACCGGCAACTCCTTGTGGATCCGTTACTGGTGCGCCTAGCACATTGTCGGGCCCGCCATCCCTATGACACAACTGCTTTGCGGTGCGCATGCGGTCGTCATCTTCCTGGAAATGCTCCCAAACCAGCGTGGCTTGCACATTCTGAAACGGCTTGACGCCAAGAGTTGCGCGCGCGGACCACAAATCACGACCGTCAACCTGATTGCCTGAAATCGCGTTGGTCGTATAACCGTCGCGCTTGGTCCATTCGCCGGCCATTCGGAGGTCAAGACGATCGTCCACAATCGGAATGTTGATCATTCCCTCGAAACGACGATTCTTGTAGTTGCCAATATCGGCCGACGCGGATGCTTCAAATTGGTCGGTCGGTTTCGCCGTCACGACGTTCACTACGCCCGCCGTGGCGTTACGGCCATAAAGCGTTCCCTGCGGCCCGCGCAAGACGGCCACCTGGCTTACGTCGTAGAATTCCTGTTCGAAGAAATGGTTACGGATAAAAGGCGTGTCATTTAGTGCCACGGCGACCGCAGGATCAGTGGATACAGAGATTGCTTGCGTGCCAATGCCTCGGATTTGAATGTTATAGCCGGTGAAGTTCGTCTTTGAGAATGTCAGATTCGGAACTTGCTTCACCAAATCCGGCCCACCAGCCGTTTGAGTCGCTGTAAGTTGCTCCTGCGAAAGTGCGGTAATGGCGATGGGAATGCTTTGGACGTCCGCTCCGCCTAGCTTCGAGGATGTAACGGTGACAGTCTCGACGGCGGCACGCGCTGGCACAGCCTGGGCCAATTGAAGCTGAACTGCTTCTACAGGTACCAGTTCGCTTTGCGGGGAAACCGAGCGGACGATAGCAATTGCCTCATCTTCATGCTGTGCCACGAATCCGGTGCCGCGCAGCAAGCGAGAGAGCGCCTCATCGCGAGACATTTTGCCAACGACGCCGGTTGTCCGGATTCCCTTCAACGCTTGCGCCGAAACCACGATATCCACGCCGGTCGTCGCGGCGTACCGGTCGAGCGCAGCAGCTAGAGTGCCCCCGGAGATATCGAAATCTTCTGCAACAGCGATCCCGCCGATGAATGTAACGGTGGCTCCCACAAGTAGTGCTGTTATATACTTTGTCCGACGTTGACTTTTCATGCATCCCCCCATGCTGTGACGGCATCGGCCGCCCATGGCTACGTTAGTGTCCCAGTACGATTCCCTCGGAGCGGCGTTCGACACGCAGTCCGAAAACATCGCGCGTCACCCGCGCGAATTGTTCAAAACCGTTTGTCCGAAATGTACCGTTGATCGTGAGCGCCGCGGCCTTCGGACCATCGACGATCAATTTCGTCTCGTTGTAGCGGTTGAATTCCGCGACGGCGTCAAGCAGCCGAGTATTGTGGAATACGAGCACGCCCCGGCGCCATGCCAATTCGTCCGATAATTCGCGAGAGGACTTCCGGCTCACATCGAGCGAGGTTGTAGTCGCGAGCGCCACATCACCAGGATGGAGCATGATAGAGCGCGTTGGCGACCATATGTCTGTGGTTTCCAGCTTCGCTTCACCCTGGACAAGCGCAACTTGCAACTTCTCGTCCGATGCCCGAACCAGAAACTCGGTTCCGACGTCGATGACACGATGTCTGCCCACCGTTACTACGAAGGGCCGGGAAGCGTTATGCGCAATCCGGAAGAATACCTCACCATGCAAGACGTTTACGACTCGACGATTGGTGCTGAAATCAGCTCGGATTTCGGTCTGCGTTCCCAAGTCGAGTTCGGAGCCATCGGCAAGCCTGATCGTCGTCCGGCCACCAACGCCGGTCGCGTAGCGCGACCCATCAGGTACATTCCAAAAACTCGCACCCGCAGCCAGAGCAGCGATAACGGCAGCTGCGGCGATACCTTTCACCCATCGGGACGATGAACCCGGTCTGGACTGGGCCGAACGCAAAAACGGTTGTGCGCGCAAGGCAGCAAGACGTTCGGTCTGGTCCCAACCAGCCTTTAATCTCCAATAGGCTGCGGAATGACGTGGCGACTCCGAAAGCCATTCAGAGAGGTGCGTCTCGTCCTGCGCCGTCCACACTTCAAAGTGCTGGCGCCGAAGCAACATCGCCGCTCTGCCTTCGATCTCTGCGTTCGACGGCTGGGATATGTCGGTCATGACATTCCCCGATCTGAATCGCTGTAGAGCAGATTTGTGAGCTTGCGGATGGCGTTGTCGACATAGCGCGAGACCGCGGATTCGCTGATACCCATGCGCTGGGCGATCTCGCGGCCCGAAAGACCTTCGATCCGGCGCAGAATGACAGCCTCGCGCGAGCGCTGGGGTAATTTCTCGATGGCCTCACGCACGCGCCGCAATTCTTCTCGTGCAATAAGGGCGCGATCCTGGTCGGGCTCTTCTGCCGCAAGACCAAGCTCATCCAAGTCCGATACCGAATCGATCGAAACAATCCGCTCGTGGCGTATGCGACTCATCAAAAGGTTCTTGGCGGCCGCGAAGACGAAAGCGCGTGCGTGTTTGGGAATTTCCCGGTGCGCGGCCGCGATGACGTTCGCATAAACATCCTGACGCAGATCCGCCGCTTCGGCAGGATTGCGGCAACTGCTCTGCAAATAGCGCATCAAGGACGACTCCAACGGCAGAACCCTGCGCACAAACCACGCCTCAATCTCCGACGTCGGCACACGTTCCTCGGCCCGGATTTGCTCGGTTTCGCTACACAGGATGTCAGGTCTTTCGGCCATGCCTCCGCCAGTTTCCTGTCTTGGGGGCTAGAGCACTTGAACCACGCCTATTAGACGCCCGAACTCTGGAAACTTGATAGGCGGTCCAAAATATTTCTCGGACATCATCGGCGTCCGATGCCTATCCGCGAAGCCGACGGGTACAACTTTAGTTGGGGGAGAGGTGTCGCGATGGCTCTCACAAGAGCCGCCTCCTCAAAGATCGCAAGAAACTTGCAACGGCCCACGGGCTCCAGGGCACGAAAATTACCCAGTCTGCTCAGTTCGGTGCCGCGGACTGTATCTGACCAGATGCCACAAATACGCGAATGGCGTCGCGAAGAGTGGCGACACCCAGCTTCCGCTTGGCGTTCTCGATGTGGGCTTTTACGATCCGGGCAGAAATCTTCAAGATCTCGCCGATTTCCTCGTAGGTCTTCCCGTTGGCAGCCCAGGTCAAACATTGGGCTTCGCGCGGCGTGAGGCCTGCAGCGTCACTGAATTGACGGGCGGGAATGTGGCACAAGCCCGTAGATCAAAGTCTAGGGCAACGGCTTCTAGGCCGAGGCTGTTCTTTCGTATGCTCTCACGCGCTCTCGCGGATCGCATATCTGAGGCGAAGGTGACGGCAGCGTACCGGCCGTGCCAGTGGCGTAGCGGAATCGTGAGCCCAAAGCTGATGCCGAAATCATCGGCTTCCCCAAAGAGCGCCTGCTCAAAGTGACTGTCGCCGGCGTCGGCCGCACTCCATTCAAATGGATCCGGCTCGCGCTGGAAACGGTGAATGATCGGATCCGCCGTTTCGTAGCGGCGGCAAACTATGTTCGCGCCAAGCCCGGGGGATAGTTGGTGATAAGCCGTGGCCGCGCGCCGATGGAAGTTGGGGGAGCAAGATAGGCAAATAAGGGTGCACCCAGGCCGATGGCAGCGAAACCCAATGCTTCAGACAATTGTTCGGCGTTTCCTGCTTGACGCAGACGATCAAGATAGCCCTGCAGCAGTGTGCTCATCGCCGGGCCTCATTTCGCCGCAGAGAATCACGTTCGGGGTGGAGTCGGTAGCGAAAAAAGAAGGGCGACGGAAGACCCGTCGCCCTTTTCTCATTTATCCTATCCTGGGGGTGCTCATCCGCCCAATCCGATGCTAACTGTAGCGAAAGGCCCGTGGAAGCCCACGTCCCGGGTGGCGCGCACATCGCTTCCGACATCCATAGCGCCAAAGAAAAAATCGGCGCGATAGCCAATGCTGACACCAAGATTAGGATACTTCACGGAGAAGCCAGCAAAGCCACCAATATTTGGAATTACCGCTGAGCGCGAACGCGTAGCCTGATTATGAACGTGTGCGGTTTGCGGATAAGGATTGGTGACGTATTTCTCAGCGACTTGGTGGTAGGCATTCGTCGTGTGTTCGATCTTCGCCTTTTGGCGGCCGAACAAGAGCGCACCGTTGACGCCCCAGTCGAGTGTAAGTTCGCCCGTCTCCTTATCGCCGATCAGTGCAGCCGACGCATCCCATGACAATGTTGGACCTAAGCCTCTAAAACTGCGGCCCGCGTCAATGGTCATCGTGTACTGATGAAAGGTAGGACGGATAATGGGAATGTGTAATAACCCAAGGAACGCAGTTACGATTATTGTCTGATCGTTTATCTCTGGACGCGCCGTGATGAACCCATGGGAATGGGTCACAAAGGAAGCAAAGCGCACGCCAGCATTGATTGTTGATGACGCGTTGCGCCCAAACAGCCCGAGACCGACATCCTTTCCCGCTTGAAAATCAAGAACGACATGACTTTGACTGATTGTCGTGTTGACGTCGGCGAGTGCAGCGGACGAGAGATACTTCGACCCTTCGTAGCGGTGAGGATAACCAAAGAGCGTGAATGTGACATCATAAGGAACTGGGGCGGCGGAAATTTGCCGGTGCTTGTGACGCGCGGCATTGGAACGGCCGTAGCGAATGCCCGCTGAAAGTTTCCAATCTGAACCTTCTGGCTGAAGTGTAATCTTTCCTTCAGCTCCAAAGGCATATCGCGCGGGCCTCTGGAGACCTGTGAACGAGACTCCGTCGTACACCTCCGGTTGGGGACTGAGGGTCATGAAAGGTGCTGTAAAAGGTGCAGTCGTGCCTTGGGTCATTTCCATCTGCCCACCCAATTCGATCCAGACCGTGGGACGGTCAGCATCGTCGGCGACGGCAATGCCGCTCAAACCCATGCTAAGCGAAAGTGCAGAAACGGAGGCTAACAACCGCCGGTGAAAGGTATCGCGCGCAAGGCGGTTATTAATAAGTTCGCTCATTGTGACAATCCCCCCAAATGAATGGCACTCGAATTCGTGGCGTTTCTCATGGCGCTCACCAATTCTTCGTGACGCGCACGCCGAAGAGGCGCGGATCAATCAAGAAAACATTGGTCGTCAGACCGCTGTCATCGCTGTTGAGGAAGGTCCCGGTGATGTCGGTGACGTCGAACACGTTCTTGACATACCCCATCACCTGCCAGCCTTCCTGACTGGTGAGGATCAGCGCGAGATTGACGTTGGTATATCCACGCAGCCGGTCATATGGATTGTCGTTGAAGACGCGCGCCCAGGAATAATCCTGCCAATAATAATCGCCTCGTACAGTGGCGGCCCAATCGGTCGTGATGGGAATCGTGTAATCCGCCGAGAACGACACAGTGAAGGGTGGCGCATTAGGCAGTTCGTTACCGCTCAAATCCTTCGAGAAACCCGCGCCGTTGTTGGGTGGGAGTCCAAGGCCGTTGTTAACATCCGCCGAAGCGTTGGGATCGACACTAAGCGGGTCGAAGCCTGTGTAGCCAGGCACCGTTTGGAACGCTCGGCCGGGCGCGGGATTTTCCGAATAGTCATAAGGAAGATCGTTGTACGGATCCAGGTGCGACGTGTACGCGTATCCGCACGCGCCAGCTGATTCGTCGTCACCCTCTCCAGGGCTCGGATAAGCCTGTTTTAGCGCCGCAACCACATAAACCGGCATGATACAGTTGGATGATTGTTGCACATAGGGGCGCATCACGACCCAGCCTGCGTGGCCTGCCGTACGATCCATCAAATCGACAGAATTTGATCCATCAGCGAGTCGCGTGTGTTCGTAACCACCAGCGAACTTAAAGCGAAGGCCTGGGATGGGTTCATATGTTGCCTCAAGTTCAGCGCCTTTGACGGTTGCATCGAAATTCAGATTTATAGAGGTGCGATCAACGATCTCCGAAATCTGATAACCCTTGTAGTCATAGTAGAAAACGTTTCCATTGAGCGTGACGACTCCATTCAGCAATGTGTTCTTCGTTCCCACCTCAAAAGCATTGATATATTCTGGTTCGAAGGTTAGGGGATGAACGGGGATGCCATTTGTGCCTCCCACTGACCCACCATAGGTACCTAGGACTGCACCTGGTGGATTGGCACCACCAGCCTTGTAACCGCGCGCATACGATCCGTAGATCATTGTTTGGTCGGTGAAATCGAGCCGCGGCGTCCAATTTATGGCACTGCGTCCGGTGAATTTCGTCCATTCCTGATTGACAACACCGGTCGTCGCATAGCCGTACCCCCCGACGAGCAATTCGCTCGGAATATCGACGAAGTGTTTTTGGTCATCAGTCCATCGAATTCCGCCGATCAATTTCACGTCGGAAAGAATGTTGTAATAGACCTCACCAAATCCAGCATAGGAATTGAGCGTGTATGGATTCTTGCTAAGAAAATAATTGTGGCCCTGGCCGTTTAGATGTTCGAGATTGTTCGGATCAACATAATATATGATTTCGGTCGGCGTACCCGGTCCAGTTGCCGGATCGTTATATTGGTACCCAGGAAGTCCATATAGCCCGTGTCGCAGGCAATCTGTATTATCGGAAACGTTCGGCACCCAAGGAGAGGTTGCCGAGCAAAGGGCTGTCGCGGATACGGCCGCGAAGGCCGTCAGCGAATTTGCGAAGACATAATAGTTTTCCTCGGTTTCATAGTGCATGAAATTGCCACCGACGCTGAAATTGACGGGTCCTGAAAGATTGGACGCCAGCCGGAGCTCTTGGCTGAACTGCCAGGAATGTTCATCCGAGACGTCTTGCGCAACTAAGCGGTTGCTGCAGCCAAGCTGCGGATCGCAAAAATCCCCCAAAGGAATACCCTGCTGCCCGTTAGAGCAAAGCTGAGTCTCCACCACTTCCGATCCGCAGCGGTAGCGGCCGTTGGGAACAACCAAAGTGGCCCGACGTATGCTTGGGTCATCAGGTTGAGCATTGAAGATGTCGGGCGTCGTGTTGAATCGGTTATAGTCTTCCGTGGAATACAAGAAGTCCTGACTGTAACCGGTCTGGGATGTAAAAGTGAGCGAGGGTACAATTTCGTAATCGACGCTCACTTCTGCCGTGTCGTTCCTCGCCTTGTACCGGGGATCGATTTGGGTCTGAATGACACGCAAGTTCGTCGATTGAACGGTGCTGGCATAAGGGTCGATACCCCCGTTAATCGCACCTGAAAGATTGCCAGCGATGAAATAGGGTAAGGCATAGCCGTTGGGCACCTCGAACGACTCGGGCGCATATAGCGATGCCGGCAGGCAGCCCTGACTGAACGAAGCTTGCGTCATGTTGAAGGCGAAGCCGATACCTCCACCAGTAGACTGCGGTGTTGGGAGCGACTGCCCGCCAACACTTGCCAGCCCGGGATCTCGCTTGCAAAGCTGTTTGCTTGTGCGCATGCGGTCGTCGGCTTCGCTAAAGTGCTCCCAGACGAGCGTTGCCTTCAAATTCTCGAGAGGCTTCCAGGCCATGGTGAGCCGGCCGGACCAGAGATCTCGACCATCGACCTGACTGTCGGTGATCTCGTTGGTCGTATATCCCTTGCGCTTGGTCCACTCCCCGGCTAGCCGAATATCGAAGCGATCGTCCAGTAACGGCAGGTTTATCATCGCCTCGAAGCGACGGTTCCGGTAGTTGCCAATATCGGCAGAGGCGAGCGCTTCGAACTGATCGGTTGGCTTTGCGGTAACCAGGTTCACCACACCCGCCGTCGCGTTCCGCCCGTAGAGAGTGCCTTGCGGGCCACGCAGCACCTCGGCTTGGCCGATATCGTAGAATTCCTGCTCGAAGAAATGATTACGGATAAAGGGTATATCGTTCAGTGCGACAGCTACGGCGGGATCTGTGGTTACTGAGATCGCTTGTGTACCAATACCTCGAATTTGAATGCTGTAACCTGTGAAATTCGTTTTCGTGAAAGTGAGATTTGGTACCTGCTTGACCAAATCCGGGCCGCCTGCGGTCTGAGAGGCCGTTAGTTGCTCCTGTGACAGCGCCGTGATGGCAATGGGAATGCTTTGCACATCGGCACCACCGAGTTTGGAAGACGTTACTGTGACGGTCTCCACGGCTGCGCGTGGAGGGGCAGCCTGTGCAAGTTGCATGGGCGGTAGTTCGATTGCGTTTGTGCTCTGCCGTTCGCCGCGCACGATTGCGATAGCGCCGCCTGGCTGGCGTTCGGCCACAAAGCCCGTGCCGCTCAAAACACGACTGAGAGCAGCGTCGTTTGAGAGGCTGCCATGAACCCCCAAGCTGTGGATACCCTTGACCGCATCGGTCGAGACCAACAGCGGTAACCCCGACTGAACGGAATAGGCGTTCAGTGCATCCTTCAGATCACCACCGGCAATGCTGAATTGGCCCGCGAGGGCCGTGGTCGAAAGTAGAGCGCAGGCGTGCGCCCCGAGAATTGATTTCCACCTTATATATCCAGGCATTTGCCCCCCTTTTTCGTCAGCGGCGCCCCTTTGCGCCGTCCTTGGTCAACGTGAAATCAGAATTTCCGAACCTTTGTCCTGCGCGCGCAGTCCGAAGACGGCACGTGCGACTTCCGCGAAGTCATGACGGGCGTGAACGGGGAATGTGCCGTTCACGCGAAGCTGTGCGAGCGACGGATCGCGGATAACTATCTTATCGGTATTGTAGCGATTGAATTCCGCAACCGCGTCGGCGAGCGTGGTGCCGTCGAAGACCAGGAGCCCTTGCCGCCAAGCCAGTTCGTCGGTCACCTGTTTGCCCGGTAATCTGGTGACCGACATCGAATTTCCTGTCGCAACGGCAACTTCGCCGGGCGCCAATTCGGTAGAGCGCGGTGCAGAGCCGCCGATGGATTCGAACTGGGCACGGCCCTCGATCAAGGCGACTTCCACACTGTCGGCGGTCTGGCGGACAACAAACTTGGTCCCTAAATCGGTGACCTTGTGGTTGCCCGCGATAACGCTGAAGGGATGACGGGCATCGTGTTTGACCTCGAACAGTGCTTCGCCTTTGGTGAGCCAAACCCTGCGTTGGGAGAGGTCGTTTGCGATGCTGACGACCGTATCGGTGTTGAGCTCGATCAAGGTGCCGTCGGGCAACGTCAGCGTGCGGTGGCCGCCAACAGCCGTCGCGTAGGTGCTGACTTCTAGAGTCGAGAATTCGTAATAGGCAGTGACGGCAGCCACACCAACAAGCACGACAGCAGCAGCGGCTTTGAAAACGGTCACATTGAAGAACCGCTTCAACACAGCGGTCCCGCGATGGGCCGGTCGTAGCGCAGCAAGCCTGGCAGCTTCTTGCCAGGCTGCTTCTAGGCGCCAATAAGATGCGCGGTGATGCTCCGAGTCATTGAGCCATGCATCCAGCAGAGCTTGGTCTTCCGCGCTCCAATCCGGGGACGCTGTGCGAAACAACCACTCGGCAGCCTGTTCGCGAACGTCACTCGCGGAGCGCGCCGTATCAAGAGAGGTCATGTTCACCTCCCAGAATCGTGCGCTCGCCATAAAGCAGATCGGCAACCACGAACATGCCCCGATGAACATAGTTGCTGACCGCTTGCTCGCTGATGCCCATACGTTGCGCGATCTCCCGGCGAGAGAGTCCATTTACGCGCGTCATCAGCAACGCCTCTCGATAGCGCGGCGGCAGTTGGTCGAGCGCACGTTGCAGCTTTCGAAGCGTGTCGCGCGCATATGTTGTGCGTTCCGGTCCTGGCGCATCTGTCGGCACGGTGAGAAACTCAAGCTCCGATACAACGTCAATCGGTATGACGTTTTCCTTTCGCAACCGGTCGACGATCACATTCCGAGCGGTCGCAAAAAGAAATGGCTTCGGCTTTTCGGGAATATTGCTTTCGGCGCTCTTCAGCACTTGCGCATAGACCTCTTGGCGCAGGTCTTCCACATCGCCGGCATTGCGCCAGTTTCGTTGCAGAAAACGCATCAACATGGCCTCCAAAGGCAGTACTTCCCGAACAAACCAGGCTTTGACATCAGCCGCAGGCACGGCCGCTCCCCTTGCGCGCGGTTCGGCGCCCTCACTGCTCATGCTCGTAAATTCGTCGTTCATCCCGCGATTTCTCGCTGTGGAGAGAAACAGGGGCTATGCCTGTAAGTCGTATGCCGACGCTCAACTTAACCGTGGTCGGGGAAGATTTTTTCGCCTTCCGTGGGGCACTGTCGAACCAGAACGGCGCCAATCCTGCAATTCGCAAGAAACTTGCGGGGGCTGGTGGGGTCCAAAGTTCGAAAATTTCAGTGAGACGCTGCGGAAACGCAGCGATTGGTTGCTCGGCGTATCAAGCGGCACGCGCTACAGAATTGCGCTAGGAGGGTCGAAGTTTTTATTGTGAGGCAGCGTTGCCAAGAAGGTGGTCTCGCGGGACGATCTTAGAAAGAAGGTCTTGGCAGCATTCAAATATGAACCGTGCTGCGAAGGAGCTATCGAGTTCGAAATCACGCGCCACGAGCCAAACGAAATGGGCGTCAACGTGACCGTGAGATTGCTCAGTCCCCATTCCGGCGTAAAAATGCTGCGCTGCCGCGAGTACCGTCATTGGGCTTCTCGCGAAGGCGTACGAGTTGGTGGAATGATCGCCGCAGGACATCTGGAATTCCGAATGGACGAGACTGTTGCTGGATTTACCTCGGGGTTTTTGAGAAGCATTCAGAAAAAGCCCGGCAACTCGCGCTGGCACGGAATCGCTGCAAGCGAAATGCCTGTCGCGCCGACGTGATAATTTTTATTCAGGAGCGATATCCGCCGCGCTCACACCAAAGCGCCGCACGAGCATCTCGCTTTGACTGGCTTCCGGCTTCTCGACCATGCCCGCCCATCCTCTGGGTTCGGGTTCACATTGCTGCCACGAGAAGGTGGACGAGCGGATTCTACGCGTAAGGGGATGATCGGGGCGAAATAAAAGTCGGCTCCTCTAGAGCGCGACGGAAAATTGCTCGCCTTACGGCGTGCCGCCTTGCGTCGTAGCCACGACAACGTGACCGTCAACTGACAGCACCGCTGGTTTGGCTTCAAAATAAAATTGGGAAAGCAAGGTGTGTTTAGCTGCCGCTCTAGATTTTCTCTCCTAAAAGTATGCCTAACCGCCAAGCCCGATGCTGACCGAGGCAAATGGGCCATGGAAGCCCAAATCCTTCGTGTTTCGCGTGTCGATGCCCGCGTCCATCGCACTGAAGAAGAAATCAGCACGATATCCGAGCGCTACTTTCACGTTGGGATATCTGACGGAAAGGCTCGCGAATCCACCAAGATTTGGTACGATGACCGAGCGCGATCTCGCGCTGACCCCATTCCGAGATGGATATATTGGCGCGTAACCTGGAGGGGCATACAGACCTCCCTTCGAGTACCGCATGGCAATTGTGCTGTGACCCGTTTCAGCCTTTTGCTTGCCGAACAACAAAGCCACATTGATACCCCAATCCAACGTCAACTCACCATCCTGTGCGGTCCCGACCAGGCCGGCAGAGGCGTTCCATGCAAGCGAGGGACCCACGCCATGAAAACTACGGTGTGTATACCCAGAGAGAGTATATTGATTGAATTCTGCTCCGGCTCGATACAGCGGCAGAGGATATTTCTGATTGTGAAAGTCGATCTCTGGCCTGGCAAATATCGAAGCGGTCGAGCTTTGGGAGAACTCCGCCGCTCGGATACCGCCGCTAATGTTCGATTCTCCGTCTCGTCCAAACAGACCGATACCGACATCTTTACCCACACTGAAATCGAGCACCAGTTGCTCTTGATGGGTAACGACTTTCACATCGGAGAAAGCTTCGGCGTGTTGATATAGTCCGGGAGGAAAAGAGGACAAAGGAATTGAGCCGCCGCCACTCGTGTAGTAGATGGCGCCGCGGGTCATCTGGCCCCGGGTCTGATAGTGCGCGTGCTTCCTACTGGACGACCGACCGTAGCGTGCGCCGACGGTAAACGTCCATTCTGTATCCTTGGGCTGGAGTGTGATCTTCCCTTCCAAACCAAAACTATGTCTTGGCGGCCTCTGGTCGGTAATGAAGAATCTCGGGCTATAGAAATCTGGGTTCGGAGCCGTATTCATGAACGGTGCCGTGAACGGACTAGAAGTCCCCTGTACCGATTCCATTTGGCCGCCAAGTTCGACCCATATGGTCGGGCGATTGGCGTCATCTGCATTCGCCATATCGACGGACGAAACGTACGCCATCAGCGCCAATCCTGAAACGCTTGTCAGAAGATTCCAGCGTATGGTTGCGCGACAATCGTTATCATTTGTAACTTCGCTCATTCTATCCCCCTCACCAATTCTTCGTGACGCGCACGCCGAAAAGACGCGGGTCGGTCAGAAACACGTTTGTTGTGAGACCGGAGTCATCGCTGTTGAGAAATGCCCCAGTGATCGCGGTCGTATCGAAGACGTTCTTAACGTAGCCCATCACTTGCCAACCGCTCTGATTGGTCAGGATTAGCGCGAGGTTTATATTGGTATAGCCACGTATCCGATCATAGGGATTGTCGTTGAATACGCGCGCCCACGAATAATCCTGCCAATAGTAGTCGCCGTGCAACGTCCCGGCCCACTCTGCCGACAGCGGGAGCGAATATTCTGCGGAAAAGGACACTGTGAAAGGCGGAGCATTCGGCAATTTGTTTCCGCCTAAATCTTTTGCAAAACCCTCACCATTATTTGGAGCTGGACCATAGTCATGGCCGTCGAACGTATTCTGACCGACATAAGGGTCAGATGCCGTTCCGGCCAACGGATCGAAACCGGGGTAACCCGTAAAGCCGAGCGCCCCATTTTCGGCTTGCGTAGGCTCTGAGACATAGGGCAGTCGCGTTACGGGATCTAAATGATTTCCCCCATACGCGACTCCGCAAGCAGAGACGGCCGGGTTGCCTTCGCCTCCCGGAAAATTTGCCACCAGCGTCGCGACGACATATTCCGGGAAAACGCAGTTGGAAGAGGTTGTTACGAAGGGCTTCATCAACACCCAACCGGGCTGACCGGCTGTGCGGTCCATCAAATCGACCGCCTGCTGGCCGTTTTTGATGCGAGTATCCTCGTAACCTCCCGCAAATTTAAATCTGAGACCAGGTATTGGCTCATAAGTGGCCTCCAATTCCGCTCCCCTCACGGTGGCGTCGAAGTTCAAATTGATAGACGTGCGATCAACGATCTCCGAAATCTGGTAGCCTTTGTAGTTATAGAAAAAGATGTCGCCGTTAAGAGTCAGTGCTCCATCGAGCAACGAGTTCTTCGATCCAAGCTCATAGGCATTTATGTATTCGGGATCGAATGTCAGTGGATGAACGGGAACGCCATGCAACGCCAATCCCGAATAGTCAGCGAGCACCGCGCCAGGAGGATTGGCCCCTCCCGCCTTATAGCCGTGCGCAAATGAGCCGTAGATTAGCGTTTGATCGGTAAAGTCGAGTTTTGGTGTCCAATTTGCTGCAAAACGACCGGTAAACTTGCTCCATTGTTGATCAACCACGCCCGTAGTCAGATACCCATATCCACCGACCAGTAGCTCGCTAGGAATATCGACAAAGTGTTTGCGATCGTCAGTCCAGCGCAAACCACCGGTTAGCTTAAGATCGTTCGTGATATTGTAATAAGACTCTCCAAAGAGGGCGTAGGAATTGAGCGTGTAAGGATTTTGGCTCAAAAAGTAATTGTGGCCTTCATTGTTTAGGCTCGTAAGCGGATGGGGATCGATGTAATAGACCGCTTCAGTTGGTGTGCCCGCCCCATTCTCGGGTTCCGAATATTGATAACCAGGTGCTTGGTAGATTCCGGTAAGACATTCGTGGTTATCCGTAACGCCCGGATTCCACAGCGTATCACCTTCCGGACACACAACGCCGCCGATCCCAGACGTCGCGGCGAGCATCGTCAGCGTGTTGGCGAAGACGTAATAATTTTCTTCCGTTTCATAGTGCATATAATTTCCACCCACACTGAAATTGAGTGGACCGGCGAAATTGGACGCCAAGCGGAATTCCTGGCTGAATTGCCAGGCGTGTTCGTCTGAAAGATCCTGCGCTACTAAGCGAGTACTGCAGCCGAGCTGTGGATCGCAAAAATATCCTGTCGCAGGTCCTTCGCACGTGGTGCTGGCGCTACCGTCATTACCGCACGCATGATTGCCGTCTGGTATGATCAGTGAATTGAGCCTCTGACCTCCATTGGTAGTAACCGTAAACATGTCAGGAGTTGTGTTGAAGCGATTGTAGTCCTCTGTTGACCACAAGAAGTCCTGATTATAGCCAGTAGACGAAGTGAATGTGAGTGTGGGCGCGATGTCGTAATCGACATTCAACTCCACGGTGTCATTTTTGGCCTGATAGCGAGGATCAATCTGCGTTTCTATGCTGCGCAAATTTGTTGATTGCACGGCGTTAGCATAAGGATTGATGCCCCTTAACCCGCCCGAAACATGACCTGCAACCACATAAGGCAGAGAATACCCATTTGGTACCTCGAAAGATTCCGGGGCATAAAGCGATGCTGGGAGACACCCCTGACTAAGAGTAGCTTGAGTGATCGTGAAGGCGAGCCCGATTCCCACCAGTCCCTCCGGCGAAGGGACGTTGACGCCGCCGACGTTTGATAAGCCGGGATCATTTTTGCAAAGCTGTTTTGCCGTACGCATGCGGTCATCGTCTTCGGAGAAGTGCTCCCAGACCAGCGTGGCTTTCAGGTTCTGTAACGGCTTCCAGCCGATAGATAAGCGACTTGACCACAAATCACGGCCGTCGACATCGCTGCCTGTGATCTGGTTTGTCGTATAGCCGTCGCGCTTCGTCCACTCGCCTGCGAGGCGAACATCAAACCGATCGTCGAGAATTGGGATATTGACCATCCCTTCGAAACGACGATTGTGGTAATTTCCGATGTCGGCGGATGCTTGTGCTTCGAACTGATCGGTGGGTTTGGCAGTGATCAGATTGACGACGCCAGCGGTGGCGTTGCGCCCATATAGGGTTCCTTGGGGTCCGCGCAGTACCTCTGCTTGACCGATGTCGTAGAATTCCTGTTCGAAAAAATGGTTGCGGATGAACGGTATATCGTTCAGGGCAACAGCCACGGCAGGGTCAGTGGTCACGGAGATGGCTTGCGTGCCGATGCCGCGGATTTGAATGCTGTAACCAGTGAAATTCGTTTTCGTAAAAGTCAGATTCGGCACCTGCTTCACGAGATCAGGGCCTCCTGCCGTCTGGGAAGACGTCAGTTGCTCCTGACTCAACGCCGTTATCGCAATCGGTATGCTTTGAACGTCTGCGCCGCCCAATTTCGACGATGTAACAGTGACCGTTTCAACCGCCGCCTTTGCGGGGGTCGCTTGGGCCAACTGTATAGGCATGCTGCTTTCGTACACGTTTATTGATTGCTCATCGCGCGCGATACCTATTTTGCCGGAGGGATGGCGATGCACCACGAAACCAGTGCCGGAAAGGATGCGTGCAAGCGCTGCATCATCGGACATGTCTCCGGAAGCACCTCTGGTCCTTACGCCCCTCACCTCTTGGTCAGAAACAATCAAGCCGATGCCGCTTTGCTTGGAATATGCAGTAAGAGCCGCTTCGAGATCCCCGCCGGGGATCGTAAAATCACGTGCCGCGGCCGTGCCACCGAGCAACGCGGCCGAAGACACCGACCCAACCAGTATTGCCTTGGAAATCCCGGACCTGAACATCTTTCCCCCTTCTTGCGGCAAGTTACGCCGGCATAAAAGTTCCGTTACAGATGCGCGTCGCATCTGTTTGCTACCGTCATTTCGTCAGCACGATGTTTCCCCCACGCCGCGAGACATGCAGTCGCAAGATATCTTGTGCGATTTCGGCGAACGATTCCGGATCGTCGGATGGAAACGTGCCATCGATTTTCAAGTTGGCTGCGGCGGTATTGCCGATCACGATCCGGCTCGGGTTGTAGCGGTTGAATTCAGCTACCGCTTCGGCAAGTGTTGTGTGCTGGAACACAATTACGCCACGGCGCCAACCGAGCTCGTTGCTCAGATCCTGTGCTGTGCGGTGGATTCGCGTGATGTCATGGGCCGTCGCGAGCACCTCTTCGCCTGGCTCCAGTTCAACGAAACGCCGTGGCCCGTCATTTGCATCCACGCGCGCACGGCCCTCGACAAGTGCGACATCCACGCTGTCTTTGGTTTTTCGGATGATAAACTTCGTTCCCAAATCGGTGACGCTGTGCGTGCCGACGGCGACCACGAATGGGCGGGTGGCGTCGTGCTTAATCTGGAAATACGCCTCGCCTTTGTCGAGAAAGGCAAGACGCTTTCCAATAGCCCCTCTCAGTCGCAACACCGAATCCGTGTTGAGATCTATACGCGATCCATCGGCTAGTACGATGGTTTGGCGACCGCCGACGGGCGTCGTGTAAACGATGTCCGTTGGCTCCGTTGAAAGCTGCATTACGCCCACACCAAGAGCAGCTACAAGCGCAAGCCCGGCGGCAATCTTGAATAGTCGGCCGGCACCGCGCCGTTCGATGCGCGGCACACGCATAGCTACCAGCCTGTCGGTGCGGCAGTAGCCTGCCATCAGTCGTACAAAGGCCACTTCATGCGCCGTCGACTGTGCAAGCCAAGCATCGAGTTCCGCCTGATCGGCATCCGACCAATCCCAGAACTGCCGGCGCTGCACCCAGCTCGCCGCCTGCGCTTCGATTTCCATCGCGGCGCTAGGCTCGGGGGGACGTTTCGGCGCGATCATGACTATTCCTTACGGCTGTCTTCGTGGCCGAAGATTTCGTTGACCAAGGCGCGGATGCCGTTGGCGAGATGGACCGAAACTGTGGGTTCGCTAATGCCCATGCGCGCGGCAATGGCGCGGCCCGGCAGGCCCTCGATGCGGCCCAAGATTACCGCTTCGCGACACCGCGGCGGCAACTTGTCGAGCGCCGTTTGCAGGCGCCGGAATTCGTCGCGCGCGATAGCAGCTTGCTCGGGATCCGGTGCATTGTCGGATGCATCGATGGCTTCGAGATCGGCAACCCCATCAATATGAATGACATTATCGTGGCGCGCCCGGTCGATCAGAAGATTGCGCGCGGTTTGAAAGACGAATGCTTTGGTGTGCTTGGGAAGCTGCTTACGCGCAGCATCATAGACCTGGACGTAGACATCTTGCCTGAGGTCCGCGATCTCAGCAGGGTCGCGCCAGTTCTGTCGCAGAAAATGCATCAGGGCTGCCTCCAGCGGCAAAACTTCGCGCACGAACCAATTCACGAGCGCAGAGGCGGTCATAACGCTCCCCACAAGTCGCAAATCGGGGTGTTTGCGGTCGCTATCAGATGTCTGGGCCATTACCCCCGCCATGGAGGGGTTTCCCGCTCATGTTACGGGGATAGGACGGACGGGCACGGCAAAAATTAGTGTGTGCGCGAAAAGAAATTTTGATGCGTGACGGACAGCTTCAGCGGGTCGCAGAGGCCGCAAACGAAAAAGGCGGCGGATCGCTCCGCCGCCCTAGCTGTTTGATTTCTCGGAAATTAGCCACCGAGCCCTATGCTCAGCGTGGCGTATGGACCCCGGAAGCCAACATCCTTGGTGCTTCGCACGTCGATCCCCGTATCCATCGCGCCGAAGAAGTAGTCGGCTCGATAGCCAAAGCTGACTTTGGCGTTCGGATATCGCACCGAGAAGCCGGCAAACCCACCAATGTTCGGCACCACCACCGAACGGGAGCGGTCGCGAGGAGCGGGATGATGGTGGTAGGTCTGCTGATAGGAGGTCGAATATTTACTTCTGTATTGCCGATAGGCTTGCGTCGTATGCGAGGTTTTTGCCTTTTGCCTTCCAAACAACAGGGCTCCGTTGATCCCCCAATCCAAGGTCAGCTCGGCGTTTTCTGCATTGCCTAGCACTGGCGTCGAGGCATCCCAGGATAGTGACGGACCAATTCCTCCAAAGCTGCGCGTAGCAGAAGCGAACATCGTGTATTGATGAAAGGTTGGGAAAGGCTCGTGTAATTTTACGAGCCCGGAGAACAGATATACATTTTCGAAATGCGTATTGATGAAGGGGCGGCCCGTTATATAGGCGCTGGAACTCGCGGTAAACGATGCGAACCGAACACCGGCGCTCACGGTCGAGGTTCCACCACGCCCGAATAGCCCCAAACCCACATCTTTGCCGACGCTAAAATCGACAATGACATGACGTTCTGAGTTCTCGGTTTTGGAATCTGCAACGGCGACCGAAGAAAACGTCTGAAAGCTGTCATACCGATTGCCAGCGTAGCTGTAATAAAATGGAATCGGTGGAAGACCAGCAGTTTGCTTATGCAGGTGACGACTGGCATGTGAGCGACCATAGCGAACGCCCGCGGAAAACTTCCAGTCGGAATCGGTTGGTTGAAAAGTGATCTTGCCTTCGGCACCGAAGGCGAACCGCCCCTGTCTCTGGCTCTCGATAAATGAAGCGCCCTGATACACTTCCGTATCAGTATTGCGGGTCATAAACGGCGCAATGACCGGGCTTGTGACGCCCTGTGGTCTTTCCATCTGCCCGCCCAATTCGATCCATACGGTCGGATGCTCGGTATCATCCGCTAGCGCGAGGTCACACGAAGCCATGCAGGCAGCCAGTGCGATCGACGATGCTGTTACAAGCAGGTGTTTCTGAAAAAGCCCACGATTGTTAGCAATCTGTATAAGTTCGCTCATTGCCTGTCTCCCCCGAATTGAATGGCGGCCATGATGTTCGGCGCGTTTCTCGTCATGGGTCTCACCAATTCTTCGTTACACGCACGCCGAACAGGCGCGGATCTGTGAGGAACACGTTTGTGGTCAGACCGCTGTCGTCGCTGTTCAGGAATGCGCCGGTAATGTCGGTGACGTTGAAGATGTTCTTGACGTAACCCATCACCTGCCAGCCATTCTGGCTCGTCAGGATCAGCGCCATGTTGATGTTGGTATAACCTCTCAATCGGTCATACGGATTGTCGTTAAAAACACGCGACCAGGAATAATCCTGCCAATAATAGTCACCGTGAATTGTAGCCGCCCAGTCGGGCGTCACTGGCAGCGTATAGTCAGCGGAGAACGACACTGTGAACGGTGGCGCGTTCGGCAGTTCATTGCCGCTCAGATCTTTGGCAAATCCATTTCCATTGCTCGGCGCCGTCAATGGGTCAAATCCCGAATAATTATAAGGCACACCAGTGTCGGGATTAGTGACTGAGATGGGGTAGCCGTGTGAAACGTCGCCGGTAAACGGATTGTGCACAGTGTAGAACGGCTGCCCGTGAACGAGATCTAGCGAAGGATCGTCAGCGCCAGCCCACGAAGCCCCATAAGTACCCAGCGCTACGGGATCGAGATGAGCGTTGTAGGCAAGCCCACAGGAAGAAACTGCGGGGTTACCTTCGCCATAGTTGCCGTATACTGCCACAAGCGCTTCAACGACGTATGTCGGCAGGATGCAGTTAGAAGCTTCCGTCGGAAACGGTCGAAAAACGACCCAGCCAGGGGTGCCGGCCGTTCGATCTATCAAATCAACCGATTTCGAGCCGTTGGCAAGTCGAGTATTTTCGTACCCTCCCGCAAACTTGAACCGCAACCCTGGCGTCGGCTCATAAGTTGCTTCAAGTTCGCCGCCTCTGACGGTCGCATCGAAGTTCAGATTGATCGACGTCCGATCGACGATTTCGGAAATCTGGTAGCCTTTGTAGTCATAATAGAATGCGCTCGCATTGAGTGTAAGCGCCCCGTCCAACAATGTGTTTTTGCTACCCAGTTCGTATGCATTGATATATTCCGGTTCGAACGTAAGTGGATGAACCGGCACCCCGTTGCCGCCTGCAACGCTCGAATAATCACCTAAAACTGCCCCTGGAGGATTGGCACCGCCCGCCTTGTAACCACGGGCAAAAGACGCATAGACGAGAGTCTGGTCCGTGAAATTGAGTTTGGGTGTCCAGTTAGCTGCAAACCGTCCGGTGAATTTGTCCCATTGTTGATCGACAATGCCGGTTATCGGATATCCATAGCCCGCGACTAGAAGTTCACTTGGTATATCGACGAAATGCTTGCGATCTTCTGTCCAGCGAATGCCACCAGTCAGTTTTAGATCTTCAAGAATGTTGTAATATACCTCGCCAAACCCGGCATAGGAATTCAAAGTGTAGGGATTCTGGCTCAGAAAATAGTTGTGACCTTCACTGTTTACGCTTTCGAGCGGATTGGGATCGATGTAATACGCCACTTCGGTCGGCGTGCCGGGTCCCAAATTCGGATCATGATATTGATGGCCCGGCGGCGTATACACCCCATATCTGAGACACTCGAGATTGTCGGTGCCGTTAGGCACCCAAGGTGTGTCGCCGTTCGGACAAACTGCGCCGCTCACTCCTGACGTTGCGGCAAGCAGAGTCAGCGTGTTGGCGAAAACGAAATAATTTTCCTCCGTTTCGTAATGCATGTAGTTCCCACCGACGCTGAAATTCAGCGGTCCCGGGAGACCGGATGACAAGCGGAATTCCTGATTGAACTGCCAAGCGTGCTCAGACGAAATGTCCTGTGCGACAACACGAGTGCTGCAGCCGAGCTGCGGGTCGCAAAAAACGCCGTCGGCGCTGACGAGGGTACTAAATCGTCCGGTTCCGTGTGTTGGTATGAAAATTCCCGGCGCCGTGTTGAATCGATTGTAGTCTTCTGTCGACCACAGGAAGTCCTGGTTGAAACCGGTTTGCGACGTGAGAGTGAGTGCTTGGGTGATCGCATAGTCGGCCGTCAACTCTACCGTATCGTTCTTTGCCTTATAGATCGGGTTTATCTGGGTCTGGATGGAGCGCAGGTCTGTCGATTGGTGCGTCTCAGAATATGGATTGCCACCGCGAACCACTCCCGAAACCCAACCAGCAATAATGTAAGGCAACGACTCCCCGAGAGGTACGCCAAACGACTCCGAGGAATAGAGCGACGCTGGTAAGCAGCCTTGGCTGATGTTCTTCGCTGAAATGGAAAATGCTGCTCCTACGCCATTCCCCTCCCCCGGAGAAATGCCTTCATCCGGGCTCGCTTGCGGTACACCGACCACTCCCGGCGCTCCATAGTCCGTTTTGCAAAGCTGTTTCGCCGTCCGCATGCGATCATCGTCTTCATAGAAATGTTCCCAAACGAGAACGGCCTTGAGGTTCTCTAACGGCTTCCAACCGAGGGAAAGACGGCCTGACCAAAGATCACGACCATCGACCTGGTCACCGGTGATTTCGTTGGTCGTGTATCCGCTTCGCTTCGTCCATTCACCCGCAAGCCGCAGGTCGAGGCGATCATCCACAATCGGAAGATTGATCATTCCTTCGAAGCGACGGTTCTTAAAGTTGCCGATATCGGCGGAAGCCAAAGCTTCGAACTGATCAGTGGGTTTTGCGGTGATCAGGTTGACTACACCTGCCGTCGCATTGCGGCCATAGAGGGTTCCTTGTGGACCACGCAGGACCTCGGCTTGGCTCAGATCATAAAACTCCTGCTCGAAGAAGTGATTACGGATGAATGGAATGTCGTTCATCGCGACGGCAACCGCCGGGTCAGTGGTCACTGATATGGCCTGGGTGCCTATACCGCGAATCTGAATGGAATAGCCGGTGAAATTAGTTTTGGTGAACGTCAGGTTCGGTACCTGCTTCACGAGGTCGGGCCCACCTGCTGTTTGCGTGGCCGTGAGCTGTTCCTGACTTAACGCCGTAATTGCAATCGGAATGCTCTGCACATCGGCGCCACCGAGCTTGGAAGAGGTCACAGTAACCGTTTCGACTGCGGCACGCGGAGGGGCAGCTTGCGCCATGACGAGATTCGGTACATCCACCAAACTCGATGCATCATTGCTCGCAGAAGGAGACCGCATGATCGTCATCGTGCCGTCTGCGTGGGTTCGGACCGTAAAACCCGTCCCGGACAAGATGCGGGAGAGTGCAGAGGCGTCCGAAAAATTGCCCTGGGCACCTTTGGTCTTCGCGCCGCGCAGCGAATCTTCTGCGTAGAGCAGCGAAGCTCCGGTTGCCTGTGTGTAGGCGTCGAGTGCCGATTTGAGATCGCCGGCGGGAATACTGAAACTCGCCGCTACGACTGGAGACGAAGAAAGCCCCAGCGCAATTGCCGTGACCGCAAACTTTGAAGCCGAAGACTTAGTCATATACCCCCCGTTCAATCGGAAAACCCTTGCATTCCATTTCGTACTTGGGCGTCGTCACTTGGAGATGACGATTTCATTCCCTCGATCTTCGACTCGCAGTCCGAACAGTTCGCGGACCGAAGCACTGATGGCATCGACATTGTTCTTGGGGAAAGTGCCACCAAGTTTCATGCGGCCGGCAGCTCGATCGGCGATGACGATCTTCTTGCGGTTGTAGCGATTGATTTCAGCAGCCGCTTCAGAGAGCGGCGTCTGATTGAAGATCAGGACACCGCGGCGCCACCCGAGTTCATCGGCAAGCTGCTTTGGCGCTTCGCGCGAAATCGAAAGCGATGTCGCTGTGGCGACAACCGTGTCGCCGGGTTTCAGGATTGCCGGCCGGTTGTTGGTATCGAGCGAAGGGTCGTTGTCGAGCCGAACGCTTCCCTCAAGGACTGCAACCCGCGTCCGGGACGCGTCCCTACGAACGCTGAACTCGGTACCGATGTCGGTGAGACGCCGTTTACCGGCGATCACCACAAATGGGTGCGCGGCGTCATGCTTGACGCGGAAATATGCTTCACCTTTGTCCAGCCAAACGGTCCGCTGACCGGCAGAGACGGCTGTCCTTAGGCTGGTTTCGGTATTGAGTTCGATCTGCGAGCCATCGGCGAGAGACAGGGTTTCGCGTTCCCCGAGGCCAGTCGCGTATGACTGCTGCGCAGGCTTCTCCGCATAGAAGGCGATGCCTGCACCTATCGCGGCAATTGCCAATAGGGCCGCCACGAGCTTAAACGGCCGCGCTCCTGAGCTCGGTTGCGAAAGAGAAGTTACCGGGCGCATGGACGTCTGCAGTACGGCTAACCGCTCCGTGCGCTTCCAGCCTGCTTCGAGTCGCACGAAGGCGATCCGGTGGGCCAGTGATTGTTCAAGCCATGCCTCGAATACGCGTTGTTCGTCTTGCGTCCAAGGCCCAAAGTCTCGCCGTTCAAGCCATTCCGAGGCGATCTTGTCGACTTCTAGCGCCACAGCCGGCGACCCCTGTTCGTGAGGGCTGCTCATTGCTTCCTCCGCACAGTGGGGGACTCGCCGTAGAGAAGTTCGACCAAAGTCCGAATGCCCGCAGAGAGATAGTTGGACACAACGCTTTCGGACACGCCCATCCGGGCGGCGATTTCGCTACGGGAAAACCCGTCAATACGGGCCAAAATGATGGCTTGCCGGCATCGCGGCGTCAGACGGTCCAGCGCCGATTGCAAATGGCGTAATTCGTCCCGTGCAAGCAACGCTCGATCCGGTAGCGGGGCGTCGGCTGCAACTTCCAGGGCTTCCAGATCGGATACGGCTTCGATCGGAACGACCTGTTCATGGCGCACCCGGTCGATCAGAAGATTGCGCGCGGTCGCGAATAGAAATTGCTTGGGCCGATCAGGGAGTTCTTTCAACGCAGCCTGGTAAAGCCGCATGTAGACCTCTTGCCGGAAGTCATAGATATCGCTGCGGTTGCGCCAATTGTGCTGCAGATATTCCATAAGCGCCGCCTCCAGCGGCAGGATTTCGCGCACGAACCACTCGTCAACTTCGGATGGTGTCACCACCGCCTCCGAAGTGAGCGGAGCTTTCTCACGATCGTTGTCCGATCTCTCGATCATCCCCTGACGATTTCCCCCAAAGAGGGTTGGACGCGGGTCTCACCTATTCCGACGACCCAACCGAGCAGAGTTCACCACCGATCAGACGACTTTTTTGGAATTTGGTGAGATTTTTTTCGAGGGCAGCTTCTATGTGTGTCCGCGCAAGAAACTTGCGAGCCTCTGCGGATCGCAAGCAGCAAGATTTGCCGGGAAGGAAACCTTTTAATCGGGCGCCACCGGTCAAACATGGCGCGATGTGCCGCCATCGCCAACGCCCAGGAGAATTTAATCTCGTCGGCCAGTTCGATGTGCGTGGGCCCCAATATGCGCTCTACAGGCGCAATGCGACGGCTGGAGTGGTGAACGTTATCTCTGTAAAGCCGACCGATCAATTCGAAGCAATTGCATCGACTGACATCGGCAACTATCAGAACCGTCGCCTTGAAGTTATGGTCAATATCCCGCTCGTCGATGACCGCGTGGATTTGCGCGTCGCGGGCGAATAGACCTTGTGCAACGCTAGTTTTGCTGCAGGTGGTGCATTAGTGCCGTCTTCAACGGCAACCCCCCCGCGCAAACCAATCCACGAGCGCGGGAGAGGTCCGCCTTTCTTCCGCCCCATCACCTGACGGCGAGAATCAAGTACTCACGTCTATGGTGACGATGAGAAGAAGGGACAGACACTTGGCTTCTTGTTGCCTACTATGGAAGCCCGATGCTGACGGACGCGAAGGGACCGTAGAAATTGCGGTCATACGTTTTGGGTGTTTCGATGCCGCCATCCATTGCGCCGAAGAAGAAATCGGCACGGTAGCCGAGGCGCATCTTGAAATTTGGGAGCTGCCACGAAAGTCCGACGGAGCCCCCCACATTCGGTACGGTGACATTGCGCGAGCGGGTCTGTGGCGGCGGCGCCCTATAAGAGGTCGTGACCAGCGCATGCTTGCCGTTAAAGTATGTGCCAGGCGACTGGTAGCGGCCTGTCGACTTATGACTTGTTCGCGTTCTTTGCCGGCCAAATATAACAGCAAGATTTACATCCCAATCGAACGCCAATTCGCCGCCTTGCGGATCGCCCGCAAAAGGCACAGAGGAGCTCCACGAAAGCGACGGACCAAGTCCCCGGAAACTTCGCTCAGCCTGAAACGCAGCCGCATTGCTATGAAAAGGCTCAACCACAAACTGCAATTCCAGGTAGCCGCCATAGAGGTAATATTTGTGCTGAAAATGCCAATCCGGGTCCGACTTCAAATTGACACTCGACTTGTCTTGGAACTGTGCAAAGCGAACCCCCAAACTTAAAGTGGAAGACGCGTTCTTGCCGAATATTCCGAGTCCGACATCTTTTCCGGCCTGAAAATCAAGTATCGTGTATGTTTCACTATTGCGAGCCCTCGTTTCCGCAAACCTCGCCGCATGAGGCTGCCGTGTAAAATACTGACCTGCGGATGGCATCGTGGGGTAAAAGTTGAATCTTGTTGCAGCGGGCTTAGTTTGCTGCTGCACGTGACTATTTTTCAACGCCCGACCATAGCGGAGTGACGCTGATAGAACCCAATCGGAATTCTTCGGTTGAAGTGAAATTTTTCCGTCTTCTTCAAAGCCGAAGAATGGCGGCTTCTCGAATTTCTGGGACGGCTCTAAGACCGAAGGCCGGGGCGTTGGAAAATTGGGTGCGAAAAATTCGGAATTGTCCTCCAGGCGGCTTAGCTGCCCACCCAGTTCGATCCAAATAGATGGGCGATCTGCGTCTTCCGCCTTGGCGAGGTTCGGCGAGGAAACATAAGCTATCAATGTGAGTGCCGATGCACTCGCGAGCAATTTCCAGCGAATGGTGGCCCGACTGTCGTTTTTTTGAATGAGTTCGCTCATTGTTTATCCCCCTCACCAGTTCTTCGTGACGCGCACGCCGAAAAGGCGTGGATCGGTCAGGAATACGTTGGTTGTCAGACCACTGTCATCGCTGTTCAGAAACGCCCCAGTGATATCCGTGACGTTGAACACGTTCTTGACGTAGCCCATCACTTGCCAACCCGCTTGGCTCGTAAGGATCAGTGCGATGTTGACGTTGGTGTAGCCGCGCAGCCGATCATATGGGTTGTCATTGAAGACGCGCGCCCACGAATAGTCCTGCCAATAATAATCGACATGGAACGTGCTCGCCCAATCCGAGGTGATGGGTATTGTGTAGTCGCCCGACATAGAGACTGTGAATGGAGGAGCGTTCGGCAGTTCGTGGCCGCCAAGATTCTTTGCAAAGCCTTCGCCATTGTTTATGCTAGGCTGATGTGGGTCGAAACCTGGATAGGCGCCGGGATCGTTCAACCCACCGGCCGAGTCGTGGTTGTAGTCCGTTGGGAAAACGGGATTTGCCTTGTAGGGATTATCGGTAACGGGATCCAACCCGTCCTGATACGCATTCGAGCATGCGCCTGGAATGCTGCTTGTGCCGTATGCCGCACTGACCGGCGGCTTTACCGTCAGAATCGCTGCGACGACATACACCGGAAGAATACAGTTCGACGCCTGGGTCACGAACGGCTTCACGACCATCCAGTCGGGATGGTTGGCCACGTCAGCGCGGTCCATCAAATCGATGGAACTTTGGCCGTTATTGATCCGGGTGTTTTCATAGCCTCCGGCAAATTTGAATTTCAGGCCTGGCGTGGGCTCATATGTCGCCTCCACCTCAGCACCTTTTACCTTCGCATCGAAATTGTCGTTGATCGCTGTACGATCCACGATTCGCGAGATTTGATAACCCGTGTAATTATAGAAAAAGACATTGCCGTTTAGCGTTAGCGCACCGTCCAGTAACGTATTCTTGGTGCCCAATTCATAGGCATCGATAAACTCCGGTTTGAAGGTGAACGGATGGATGGGGTTGGTGACCCCCGTCCCCTGACCGAATATTACAAGCGTGGCACCAGGCGGATTGGCGCCGCCGGCTTTATAGCCATGTGCATAAGAGCCATAGATGAGTGTCTGATCGGTGAAATCGAGTTTGGGCGTCCAATTGGCGGCGAAACGACCGGTGAACTTTTGCCAATCCTGATTGACGATTCCTGTTGTGGGATAACCATAGCCTGCAACGAGAAGCTCGCTGGGGATATCGGTGAAATGCTTCTTGTCATCCGTCCAGCGAAGGCCGCCCGTCAATTTCAGGTCGGGCGTGATGTTGTAATATGCTTCTCCAAAACCGGCATACGAATTGAGGACGTAGGGATTCTGGCTGAGAAAATAATTATGCCCCTGGTTGTTCAGGCTGCCGATTGGATTGGGGTCGATATACATGCAATCGGCAGTGCCTTCCCCCCGCAATTGCGATGGCGTGTTGGGATCACGAATCATCATCCCGCCAATGAGGCAGTTCGAATTGTCCGATACACCCGGGACCCATGGAAGGGTTTGGTTAGGTGAATTCGAAAATTGATGACTCCAGGTATATGTAAGCAAAGTCAGGGAGTTGATGAAGACGTAGTAATTCTCCTCCGTTTCGTAATGCAGGTAATTGCCGCCGACACTGAAATTGAACGGCCCGCTGAAATTCGATGCAATGCGAAATTCCTGACTGAGTTGCCACGAGTGTTCGTCGTTCAGATCCTGGGCAACTAACCGATCACTGCAGCCGAGCTGCGGATCGCAAAAAGTTCCAACGGCCGCGCAAACAGGCACGGCCCCTGTACTGTCGAACGACGCTGCGGGCGAGCAAGGCTGATATGTTGCTGTGCAGCTGCCTGCAACCTGGGTGCAAATGCCATTGTCGGGATTGACCGGCGAGGTGGAATTCAGATGGCCGCCTGCTACGAATGCGCCTGGCCTGGTGTTGAAGCGGTTATAGTCCTCGGTGGACCACAGGAAATCCTGATTATATCCCGTCTGCGATGTAAAAGTCAGCGCGGGCGTGACGTTGTAGTCGACGTTTAACTCCACCGTGTCGTTCTTGGCCCGATAGCGCGGATCGATCTGCGATTCAATCACGCGCAGATTGGTCGATTGCGAGGTATTGGCGTAGGGATCAAACGCAAGCCCATTCGCCATAACGGGAGAGCCTACGAAGCCAGTAGGCTCGTAATAGGCAAGTGATATTCCGTTTGGCACCCCGAAGGCGCCATAATCGCCATGCGTGGGATCGCCCTTGTCATAAAGTCCGACCGGCTGGCACCCCTGACTCAAATAGGGCTGACCAGCGTATGCCAAAGGTTCTCCTCCCGGCACGGGAACGCCGTCTACTTCGGTTTTTGTAGGATCGGTCTTGCAAAGCTGCTTGGATGTGCGCATGCGGTCATCGCTTTCCTGGAAATGTTCCCAGACGAGCGTGGCTTGCAAATTCTCCATCGGCTTCAGGCCAAGTGTGACGCGCGAAGACCACAGATCGCGGCCGTCGATGTTGTCTCCGGTGATCCCATTGATCGAATAGCCGTTGCGCTTTGTCCATTCGCCCGCGATGCGCAGATCGGCGCGGTCATCTACGATGGGAATATTGATCATGCCTTCGAAGCGGCGATTCTTGTAGTTGCCAATATCGCCGCTCGCCATCGCCTCGAACTGATCGGTTGGTTTGGCGGTGATGAGATTTACGACGCCTGCCGTTGCGTTGCGCCCATAGAGCGTGCCTTGGGGGCCGCGCAGAACTTCGGCCTGGCTGAGATCGAAAAATTCTTGCTCGAAAAAGTGGTTGCGGATGAACGGGATGTCGTTCAATGCCACGGCAACAGCTGGATCGGTTGTGACCGAGATAGCTTGTGTGCCGATGCCACGGATCTGGATGCTGTAGCCGCTGAAGTTTGTCTTCGTGAAGGTGAGGTTTGGTACCTGCTTCACGAGATCGGGCCCGCCTGCCGTTTGCGTGGCGGTCAATTGTTCCTGGCTCAGTGCGGTAATTGCGATCGGTATGCTTTGGACATCGGCGCAGCCAAGTTTCGACGAAGTGACCGTGACCGTTTCCACACTGGCGCGTGGCGGAGCGGCTTGGGCCAGTTGCATAGGCTCTATTTCCACTTCGCTATGGACTTTAGGCACGATTCCGATGGCACCGGAGGTTGTATGCTGAGTACCGAAGCCAGTCCCGGAAAGAAGCCGAACCAGAGCAGCATCGGGTGGCAAGTCGCCATGAACGCCGTCGGTATGGACGCCTCGGACGGCAGATGGCGGGTACATCAAAGAAACACCGGACTGCTTCATGTACGCATCGAGCGCTGCCTTGAGATCGCCGCGCGGAATATCAAAATTCTGCGCCAGGGCACCCGATCCCAACAGAATGAGGCCGGTGGTCCCCACCAGTAGTGTTCTAATCCGACTGAGCATTACCGCCCCCCTTTTTCGTCATTCCTTCGGCTTGATGCCGTCCGTGCATGTCATCGATCAATTTTTCGCCTGAGAGATCAGCGTTTCGCCGTTTCGCTGTTGAACGCGCAGCTTTAAGACGCTCTTTGCGAGTTGAAGGAAATCGTCCACACCTGTTGTCGGGAACGTCGCGCTGACGCGGATGCGCCCTGTCGCATCATCCGCCGCGATGAGCCTGTGCGCGCTGTAGCGATTGAGTTCCGCGATGGCCTGGGACAGGGGTACGTCATCAAACACGAGTGTGCCGTGCCGCCAGCCGAGATCCTTGGAGATTTTCTGTTCGGGTTTCTTGATAACGGACATAGACTCGGCAGTTGCAACCAGCACGTCCCCATTCGAGAGAACAAGTGACTGGGCGGGCGTGGACGGTGTGCTGCCGACGCTCACCTTCCCCTCCATAACTGAGACTTCCAGTCGCAAATTATCCTGCCGGATATCGAACTTCGTGCCGAGGTCGGTCACTTGTCGGTTGGCGGCCCAGACAACGAACGGGTGGGAAGCATTGTGCGTAATCTGAAAAAAGGCCTCTCCCTTTTCGAGCCAAACCTGCCGTTTGTCGGCATCATCGACCAAGCGGATGGTCGTGTCGGTATTCAATTCAATTTGCGAGCGGTCGGCTAGCACCACGGTTTCGCGTCCGCCGAGACTGGTGCTGTAGGTTTTTCCCTGCGGCGCTGATTTGAAGAGAAATCCGAAACCGACCAGCGCCATGACCGCGCACGCTGCTGCCGAACGCATTAGAAAGACAACGATCTTTTCGTTGCGCGTGCGCGCTTGATCCGACGGATGGGGTTTGCGCAGCGCAGCCAGACGATCTGTCTTTCGCCACGCGGCCTCCAGTCGATAAAATGCGACACGATTTGCCCAAGATTCGCCAAGCCAAGCGTCGAGTGCTGCACGATCGGCCTCACTCCAGTTCCAGAAATCACGGCGCTGCAGCCAGTCGGATGCTTGGGCGTTTATCTCAGCCGCTGTGAGAGTTGTTTTTTGGACGGAGGCATCGCCTGTCATGGTTTCCTCCGGCTGGATGGGGCGTCCCCGTATAAGATGTCAGCAAGCTGGCGAATTCCGTTGGAGAGATGCTCTGACACGGTGCATTCAGCGATGCCCATGCGCGCAGCAATCTCGCGACCCGAAAGTCCTTCGATGCGTCCGAGGACGACCGCTTCGCGAGCGCGCGGCGGGAGGCCACCGAGAGCTTCCCGAACCTGACGCAATTCATCCCTTGCCATGACGGCGCGTTCCGGCGATGGCGCGTCCATCGCCAGTCCGAGGGCGTCAAGATCGGACACGACTTCGATGGGAACGATTTGTTCGCGGCGCACGCGATCAACCAACAGATTGCGCGCTGTCATCAACACGAATGGTTTGGCCTGTTCCGGTAATCCATTCTGTGCGGCCTCGCACACTCGGACATAAACGTCCTGGCGGAGATCTTCGATGTCGCTCGCGCCTCGCCAATTGTGGCGCAGGAAGTGCATCAAGATTGCCTCCAAGGGCAGCACCTCGCGGACGAACCAAGCCACGACCTCAGGCGTGCTTACACCCGAGCCGGAAGAGTTGGGCCCCACGTAGTCCCGATCAGTGTCAGTCGTTTCGGTCATCGTCCCCCGCCAGCATCCTGCCTTTCGAGGGTTGAAGGCCAACAATTCGCGGATTAGACGATTGGCGAAGGCCAACCTTTGGGTCCGGGAAGAATTTTTTTGCCGTGCATGCCTTGTTGGGCTGAGAAACAATATTGCTGAAAGCCGCGTGGCATAGCCCTCTTCCGGCTCGGTCAATTGAGCGTTCCGGGAATGGGCCCCAGGAGCCAATTTTGGACCCTAGATCACGAATGCGTAGCTGGCGCCATTGGCTCAGTACCAGCGCGATGGATTATTACGCTTCGGCCAATAGATTAGACGGCTTCCATATTTGACGGCGAAAGGAACGCAAAGCGGCGAATCAAAACAAATGAAACGCTTGCAGCGGTGTTTCGAAGCCACCCTAGAATAAAGAATACCGCCGTCTGACAGATGATCGGAAGCACAGGATATTCAATTCGCAAAAATAAAACGATGGAACGATCCGCCGTTATCATTTGCTCGGCGTCTCATTCATTTTTCCAATAGCCCCAACAAAAAGCACAAGGTATTTTCTACCAGTTTTTGCTGAGGCGTAAGCCAAACAGGCGCGGATCGGTGAGGAAGACGTTTGTCGTCAACGCCGTATCGTCAGAATTGAGGAACGCGCCGGTGATTGCCGTCGTGTTGAGTGCATTTTTGACATAAGCCATGGCTTGCCAACCGTCTTGGTTGGTGAAGATCAGGGTGAAGTTCAAGTTGGTGTAACCATGGAGTTGGTCATAGGGCTTGTCGTTGAAGATACGCGCGAACGAATTCCCCTGCCAGTAAAAATCGCCGCGGAGCGTGCCCGCCCAATCTTCGCTGACTGGCATCGAGTACTGCGCGCCGAAGGAAAGTGTAAAAGGCGGTGTGTTGGGCAGGCTATTGCCACTTAGATCTTTGGCGAAGCCCTCGCCATTATTGGGCGCAGTAGAGGGATCGAACCCGGTGATGCCGAAATCGGACAGAGAGAGCCCATTAAATGCGGAGCCTCCCGTGCTGTAATAAGCGATGTCGCACGCCATGGTAAAAATATTAAACACTGCGGGTTGAGTTGGGCTCTGAGGAAAAGTCTCAATGAGCTGCCGCACGACATTTTGAGGGAGTATGCAATTGGATGTCGAGGTCAGGTACGGTTTAAATATCATCCAATCGGAGTGTCCGGCCGTTCGATCTATCAAGTCGATGGCTGACTGACCCCGATTGATGGAGCTGTCTTCCAGGCCGCCTGCAAGGTTGAACCGCAGTCCGGGCAATGGCTCCCATGTCGCTTCTACCTCCGCACCTTTGACTTTTGCATCGACATTGATGTTGATCGAAGTGCGATCCACGATCTGGGAAATCTGATAACCCTTGTAATCATAATAGAAGACGTCACCATTCAATGTCATGCTGCCATCGAGTAGCGTATTCTTCGTACCCAATTCGAATGCATTGACGAATTCGGGTTGGAAATCTGCCGGATGAACGACGAAAGATGAACCGCTGAGAAGATTGGGCTGAGGAGGCGGAGGATTGGCACCGCCGCCCTTGTAGCCGCGTGAGTACGACCCATAAACGAGGGTTTGATCGGTGAAGGCGAGCCTAGGCGTCCAATCGACAACGGCGCGGCCAGTCCATTCCTTCCATTCCTGCTTGACGGTTCCTGCCACCGGATAGCCGCCACCAACGAGAAACGTCCAACTGGGAATATCCACGAACAGCTTACGATCGTCGGTCCATCGCAAGCCGCCCGTCAGTTTTATATCCGCTGAAAGCTGATAATAGGCTTCACCGAACCCTGCCCAAGAGTTCAAGCGATAAGGGTTCTGGCTGCGGAAATAATTGTGACCAAGGCCATCTAGGCTGGTAATCGGATTGGGGTCGATATAGGTCCCGTCCGTGCCGCCCACGCCACAGCCAAAGTTGGAAGGAGGAATGTTGCCTCCATTGTCGGCGAGGACGTAGTCTGTACTAGGAACGATTGTAAACGGTGCCCCACCAAAGCCGGGATGACACAATGTGAAGTCACCCGGCCCTTGCCCATTTGTCAGCTGTTCCGTAGCGGTTACCAGATTAAAGAAGACGAAATAGTCCTCGAGCGTCTGGTAGTGCATATAGTTGGCGCCGATGCTGAAATTAAGCGGCCCATTGAAGTCGGATGCCAGGCGCAATTCTTGTGAAAATTGCCAAGCATGTTCCTGTGATAGGTCTTCGCCGACCATTTTGTCAGAACAGCCGAGCTGCGGATCACAGTAGATTCCACCGGGCGAAATATTTGGGTGGCCATTGTTGCCGCCATTTGCACCAAAAAGACCTGGCGCGGTATTGAAACGGTTGAAGTCTTCCGTTGAGCGGAGCTGATCCTTGTTGTATCCGGTTTGCGAACTGAGCTTCAGCTCGGGCGTCACTTCGAAATCGGCGTTGAGTTCGAGCGTGTCGTTCTTGGCACTGTAGGCGGGCGTTAGGTCGGATTGGATATTTCGCAGGTTCCGTGATTGAATCGTGCTTGCATAGGGATCTACTTGGTTGAGCAAAAAGCCGTTCGTAGCGCCGCCTCCGAGACCGTTGAAGAAGAACTCTCCTGCCGTAACAAACGGGATGGCCTGTCCATTGGGAGTTTGAAATGCATCGGGCAAATAAAGTGATGTTGGCAGGCAGCCTTGACTCAGCCACGCGTGATAAAATGGTGAATTGCTCACTGTATCGAGGTCCAACCCATCGACGGAAGAAGGCCCCGGGTCTTTTTTGCAAAGTTGTTTGGATGAGCGGATGCGGTCGTCGTCTTCCTGGAAATGCTCCCAAATAGCCGTTATTGTTAGATCCTCGGAGGGATGAAAGCGCAACGACGCGCGGCTCGACCATAAGTCGCGACCGTCGACGGGCTTATTGGTGGTTTCGTTGAAGGAATAGCCGTCGCGCTTCGTCCATTCGCCGGCTGCACGGAAGTCAAGCTGATCGCCAAGGATCGGAACGTTGATCATGCCTTCCATGCGGCGGTTTTGATAGTTTCCGACATCTACAGATGCCATCGCTTCCCAATGATCCGCGGGCTTGGCCGAGGTAATATTTACGACACCGGCTGTCGCGTTGCGTCCATAGAGGGTGCCTTGGGGTCCGCGGAGAACCTCAACCTGACCAACGTCGTAGAACTCCTGTTCGAAGAAGTGATTTCGGATGAACGGAATATCGTTGAAGGCTACTGCAACCGCAGGATCCGTCGTCACCGAAATTGCTTGCGTGCCGATGCCACGAATCTCAATGCTGTAACCAGTGAAGTTGGTTTTTGTGAACGTGAGATTCGGCACATTTTTGACCAAATCGGGTCCCCCGGCAGTCTGCGTGGCGGTGAGCTGTTCTTGATTGAGTGCCGTAATCGCGATGGGAATACTTTGCACGTCCGCACCACCGAGCTTCGAGGATGTGACGGTTACTGTTTCCACGGCCGCCCGTGCAGGTTGCGACGCTTGCGCCAGTTGGATTGGCGCTATTTGGAGAATTTCGTTGCGCGAGGACCGATCTGGTACAATGGCCACCCCGCCCGACGACGTCAGCCTGCGGCTAAATCCACTTCCTGCGAGCAGACGGGTGAGAGCCTGATCGTCCGTCAATTCGCCTCTTGCGCCTCGTGTACGCGCGCCCTTGACGGCATCGCCCGAAACCATCAATTCGATGCCGGTTTGACGGGTGTAAGAGCTCAGCGCAGCGGCCAGATCACCATCGGGGATATTGAACGTTTCGGCCGATACGGCCGTGACCAAGCTCGCTAGACAGGCTCCCGCCATGAATGCGGCCTTCAGTGATTGATTCACGATACCCCCCTGTTGCAATTTGCAATCCTCCGCTTAGCGCGATAGAACGATGTTTCTGCCGCGCTTCTGCGCACGTACGTCGAAAACTTCTCTTGCGAGCTCGATAAAGCCGTTTGGATCGTTGGCGCGGAATGTCCCAACAACCGACAGACGCGCGATCGACGAATCTGAAAGAACGATTTTGTGCTCGTTGTATCTGTTGAACTCATCGGCAACGGTACCCAGCGTGGCGTATTTGAAGACCAGCAGGCCGTTGCGCCACGCCAGTTCATTAATGAGCTGTTTGTCCGATCTGCGCGTGACGATAAGCGAACGAGGCGTTGCAATGGCGACATCACCGGGCTTCAAGACCTGAGCAGGTTCGCCCGCTTTGATCGACTCGATCCGGGCGCGGCCCTCAAGCAAGGCGACTTCCAGCCGATTGGTTTCATTGCGTACGCTGAATTTGGTGCCCAGATCGGTGATACGACGCCCTTGGGCGGTAACCGAGAAAGGACGTGCGCCGTCGTGACGTACGTCGAAGAAGGCCTCGCCCTTGTCCAGCCAGACTTTACGCGCTCCGGATGTTAGGGCGACACGAACGGCGGTATCGGTGTTCAACTCGATCCGCGAACCATCGGCGAGGGCAACAACCTTGTGGCCTCCCACATCGGTTTTCACTACGAGGACATCATTCGACGATGTTCGAAGAAGATATGTGCCTAACACGCCAGTGATGGCGGCTACGCCGAGCAGCATAGCAATCCGGGTAAGTATTCTCGACTTGCCTCGCTGAGTGGAAGTAGCTTCGGGAACGGATCGCCGCAAAGCGGCAAGGCGATCAGCCTTGCTCCAGGCAGCTTCCAAACGAATGTAAGCAACTTCATTGGCGGGGGATTCAGCAAGCCAAGCATCAAGCGCGACTTGATCACTTGCTGTCCAGGTTCCGCTGTCACGCTGGCTGACCAACCACTCGGCAGCGCGGGAGAGGGTCATCGCGACGCCATCGGTTGCAGAAGGAACGAGATCGTCGCTCATCCCTTGCTCCGCAGTTCGGACGGATCGCTGAAGAGAAGATCTGCAAGACGAACCATTCCGTCTTCCAGATGCCGATTGACCGTGCTTTCTGTTATGCCCATGCGCAGAGCAATCTCCGCACGCGAAAGACCGTCGATCTTGCGAAGAGTTACGGCCTCTCGCGCTCGGGGCGACAAAACCTCCAACGCTTTCTGCAACCGATACAGGTCTTCTCTTGCAATGACGCTGCGTTCGGGGCTCGGTTCGTCCGCCATGGCGCCAATCGCTTCAACGTCGGCAACGACTTCGATGGGAACAACATTTCGCCGCCGAACGCGGTCGATCAAAAGGTTGCGCGCGGTCGTAAAAACAAACTGTTGGGTTTGGCCGGGTATTTCGCGTTTGGCGGCTTCCAACACACGGACATAGACGTCCTGGCGGAGGTCGTCGACATCGCTTTTCTCGCGCAAATTTCGACGCAGGAACTGCATTAGAGCTGCCTCCAACGGCAACACCTCGTGGACAAACCAGGCGCGCGCTTCAGACACGTTCAACGCCGCGCAATCTCGGCGCAGATCAGTGTCTCCACGGCCTCTATCCGGAGTTTCGCTCATCCCCCGCCAGCATCCCGCCTTTCGAGGGCCCAAGTTTACGACTACACCGGGTTAGACGAAGCAACCGGGGCAAATCTCCATATGTGTCGGGAGAAATATTGAGCTGGACGGGTTTCACGGGATCCCAATGTCAGTGCGGAATATTTCTGATTGAAATCAAGTGCTTTTCTCCTGCCTACAAAGGAGGTTTGTAGGTACGGCGCCTGTCGAGCACGATTATTCCGATGGTTTGCGGTAGAGCTGGTCAAGGTTCTTAGCCATCAGCCCCTTCGCCCAAAATAGAGTCCCGAATGAAAAAGGCACTGCTTGCTCCGCTGCCTTACTTGTTTCGTCTGTCGCGAAGACCTCGCCGCATAGCCGCGGTGGCTTTGCCGGTGAATGGCGAGGAAAACGACTGTTTCCGATGATGATTTAGCTAGGCCCCACTAGGGAAACCCAACGCTGATCGTCGCAAAAGGACCGTTGTATGTGACGTTTGACTTCTTTGCAGTATCAATACCGGCATCCATCGCATCGATGAACGTATCATAACGGTAGCCAAAGCTGATTTTTGCGTTTGTCCATTTCAGCGAAAACCCCGCAAAGCCACCGATGTTGGGTACTGTCACACGGCGTGAGCGTTCTAGGTTGTGTCGCGTGCGCGACGGATAGAGTGACCCGAGATAGCCTTCAAATGCATATTTCTGCTTGGCGTATCTGGCACGCGTACCGTGACTCGTTTTTGCCTTTTGCCTACCAAACAGGAGAGCTGCGTTGATGCCCCAATCAAGGCTCAGTTCACCGTCGTGCTGATTTCCAGCTAGCGCGGCGGAGGCGTTCCAAGAAAGCGAAGGTCCAGCTCCTCTGAAACTACGCTCCGCCTGCGCATGCAGCGTATATTGATGAAATGTGCCAATTGGCACATCAGCCGTAACCGCGCCGTAGAAATAGGAAATGTGATGTATTTCAACATTGATTTCCGGCCGGGCGCTTATATTGGCCATCGCCGCGGCCGAGAATGACGCGAACCGGACGCCTGCATTTACGGTAGAGGTTCCATGGCGACCAAACATGCCCAGGCCAACATCCTTTCCGGCAGAGAAATCCAAAATCATATGGCTTTCGCTATTCCGTATGGTGGTATCTGCGAACGCCGCACTGGGAAAGGTTCTGATGAAGCGGGAATAGGGGACGCCATAGTAGAAGGCTGTCCACGGAATTGATGCATGGGCCACCTGATTGTGTGCGCGGCGATTGGCATGCGAACGGCCATACCGAATGCCTGCGGTAAAATTCCATCCCGAACCTGACGGCTGAAAAGAGATTTTGCCTTCTTCGCCCATGGAATACCGCGCCTGTCGCTGGCTGCCGGTAAATGAAATTCCATTATAGACTTCTGGCGTTGGTGTGATGGACATGAAAGGTGCTGTAAATGGAGTGGATTGACCAGAAGCCTGTTCAATCTGTCCGCCCAATTCGATCCAGACATTAGGTCGATCGCCATCCTCGGCTCGAGCCGCATTTGTGACGCTAGCGACAAGAACAATTGCCGATGCTGTCGCCAAAAGCCTTCCACGGATGGTTGTGTCGCCATCGAGTTGTTGGACTAGTTCGCTCATTGGTCCCCTCCCCCTCACCAGTTTTTCGTGACACGCACGCCAAACAGGCGCGGGTCCGTTAGGAACACATTGGTCGTAAGACCGCTATCGTCGCTGTTCAGGAACGCTCCCGTAATGGCGGTGGTATCAAAGACGTTCTTGAGGTAACCCATCACTTGCCAGCCATTCTGACTTGTCAGCACCAGCGCCAAATTGACGTTGGTATAGCCGTGTATTCGATCGTACGGATTGTCGTTGAACACGCGCGCGAAACTTTGCGCCTGCCAATAGAAATCGCTATGCAAAGAGGCGGCCCAGTCCGGCGAGACTGGGACGGTATATTCAGCCGAAAATGACACGGTAAAATGCGGTGCGTTGGGCAACTGATTTCCGCCCAGATCTTTGGCAAAACCTTCGCCGTTGTTTGGTGCCGGACCGTAATCGACACCGTTATAGATATTCTGGCCGACATAGGGATCCCCCGCCGTCCCAGCCAACGGATCATATCCCGGATATGAATGTGTAACCGGAAGATTCGGTATTGAAAGGGGATAGTTGGTTTGAGCCCCGCTGATGGGGTTGACGGAATAAGGACTTCCGTTGTTGTAAACGTACATACCGACTGTCACAGGATCTAGATGATTTCCCCCATAGGCATTGCCGCAAGCAGAAACGCCGGCGGCCCCCTCGCTGCCGCTTAAACCGGGAGACGACAAGAGCGCCGCTATGACATAATCTGGTAACACGCAGTTGGAGGGCGTCGTCACAAACGGTCTCATTAGAACCCATCCCGGATGGCCAGCCGTGCGATCCATCAGGTCGATCGCCTGCTGCCCGTCTTTGATACGCGTGTCTTCATAACCGCCTGCGAACTTGAATCTCAGTCCGGGGACAGGCTCATACGTCGCCTCAAGTTCCGCACCTTTCACAGTGGCGTCGAAATTCAGATTTATCGACGTGCGGTCGACAATTTCAGAAATCTGATATCCCTTGTAATCGTAAAAGAAGACATCACCGTTCAGCGTCACCTCACCATCCATGAGCGTGTTTTTGCTGCCCAGCTCATATGCGTTGATAAATTCCGGCTTGAACGTAAGCGGATGCGTGGGAACGCCGTGAAGCGCCAAGCCGGAATAGTCTGAAATCACAGCGCCCGGCGGGTTGGCGCCGCCAGCTTTGTAGCCGTGGGCAAAGGAACCATAGACGAGTGTTTGATCCGTGAAGTCGAGTTTGGGTGTCCAATTGGCCGCCAAGCGACCGGTGAATTGGCCCCACTGTTGGTTTACGATTCCGGTGGTCGCATAACCATAGCCTCCGACCAGTAGCTCACTTGGGATATCTACAAAATGCTTTTTGTCTTCGGTCCACCGTATTCCACCCGTTAGCTTCAGATTGGTTGCGACATCGTAATATCCTTCACCAAATGCAGCGTACGAGTTCAACGTATAGGGGTTCTGACTGAGGAAATAATTGTGGCCTAAATCGTTCAGGTGCTGAAGCGAATTTGGATCGATATAGTATACTGCAATTGTGGGCGTACCGGCTCCAAGTGCAGGATTGCTATTTTGCTTTCCATTGACCAGGCATTCGGAATTGTCAGAGACGCCCGGCACCCATGGGGTATCGCCCGATGCGCACACGATGGTGCCGGCGACTCCGGAGGTTGCTGCCAACAGACCCAGCGTATTCGCAAAGACGTAGTAGTTCTCCTCCGTCTCGTAGTGCATATAGTTGCCGCCCAAACTGAAATTGAGCGGACCAGCGAAACTGGAGGCCAGTCGAAATTCCTGGCTCAACTGCCAGGCGTGCTCTGAGGATATATCTTGGACGACAAGGCGGGAGCTGCAACCGAGCTGCGGATCGCAAAATTCGCCTGTTGCCGGCCCTGTACAAGTCGTACTCACGCTGCCATCAGGGCAAATGTGGTTTCCGTCCGGGTTAACGAGGGTATCTTCCCGTGTACTGCCTGAATTTTGAACGAGAAACATGCCAGGCGTTGTATTGAACCTGTTGTAATCCTCCGTCGACCAAAGAAAATCCTGATTGTATCCCGTCTGTGACGTAAGGGTGAGCTGAGGTGTGATGTTATAGTCGGCGTTCAGCTCCAGCGTGTCATTCTTGGCTTTGTAGCGAGGATCGATCTGTGTCTCGATAACACGCAGATTTTGCGATTGAACAGCGTTCGCATACGGATTGATGCCCCTTAAAACGCCAGAAACCTGACCCGCCACGACGTAAGGCAGCGCAAACCCGTTGGGCACCTCGAACGATTCCGGAGAGTAGAACGAGGCGGGTAAACATCCCTGGCTGAATGAGTTTCGCGTAATGGTGAAGGCCGCGCTGATGCCGGTCAATCCACTTCCCAGCGGCCCGAGATTAATTCCGCCGACACTATCGGGCCCCGGATCTGTCTTGCACAACTGTTTGGCCGTGCGCATGCGGTCGTCGCCTTCCTGGAAGTGCTCCCAGACGATTGTGGCCTGCATATTTTGGAACGGCTTCACGCCGATCGAGACGCGGCTGGACCACAAATCGCGGCCGTCAACATCGTTACCTGTGATTTCGTTTTTCGTATAACCACTTCGTTTGGTCCATTCGCCCGCAACGCGCAGATCGAGATGGTCATCGACGATAGGGATATTCAACATGCCTTCGAAGCGGCGGTTTTGATAATTGCCCACGTCGGCAGATGCCATGGCCTCGAACTGATCGGTTGGTTTGGCGGTAATAAGATTGACCACACCTGCTGTCGCGTTGCGGCCGTACAAAGTACCTTGTGGCCCTCGCAAAACTTCGGCCTGGCTCAAATCGTAAAATTCTTGCTCAAAAAAATGATTGCGGATGAACGGAGTATCGTTCAACGCGACAGCAACTGCCGGATCAGTCGTCACAGATATAGCCTGGGTGCCGATGCCACGTATCTGGATGCTGTATCCTGTGAAATTTGTCTTCGTGAAGGTCAGGTTCGGGACCTGCTTCACCAGATCGGGACCGCCAGCAGTTTGCGTGGCGGTGAGCTGCTCTTGTGAAAGCGCAGTGATAGCGATTGGAATGCTCTGCACGTCCGCGCCGCCAAGTTTCGATGACGTGACCGTGACGGTTTCGACAGTTGCACGCGGTACGCTTGCCTGTGCGAGTTGCATTGGCGGCAGGGAAATGTCGAACGCGCCGCTGGATTGCCTTTCCGGCACGATCGTGATTGCACTGTTGGCATTGTAGCGCGGCTTAAAACCGGTACCGCTCAAGATACGTCCAAGCGCTTCGCCATTGGAGAGATCGCCCGTTACGCCATTGGTATGGATGCCTTTTATGGCCTCCCCCGAAAACACCAGCGAAGTTCCGGTCTGCTCCGCATAGTTGTTGAGTGCGGACTTGAGATCTCCGCCAGGGATATTGAAATTGCCAGCTGAAACTGGCACGGCAACAAATAGCCCGCCCGTGGCGCCGATCATCAGCGCTGCGCGTAGTCTTGACCTGGTCATGCATTCCCCCTCTTGCCGCGCCTGCTATCCTTCAGCGCCCACAACTGAACTAAAAGACCCAATTCACCGTGTAATGACGATCTCGCCGTTTCGTCTGTCGACCTTCAGTTTGAAAACCTGCGTTGCCGTATTTATGAGCGCCGTGACATCATTGTCTGGAAATGTCCCGCCGATGGTGAGCTTTGCGACAGATGGATCCGGAATAGAGATTTTCTCGGTATTGTAACGATTGAGCTCTCTCGCTGCTTCGGCCAAAGTCGTATTGTCGAAAATCAGAACTCCACGCTGCCAACCGAGGCTGTCTTTTAATTCATCCGTCGTTTTGCGCGAGACGGCCATGGAGTTTCGCGTTGCGATGACAACGTCACCTGGAACGAGATCCGTAGATTGAGTCTCGGAGGATGAGGTGTTTGTTTCGAAGCGCGCACTGCCTTCGAGAAGGGCAACCCGCACCTTTGCCGCCCCTCTCCGCACGACAAATTTTGTTCCGATATCTATGATCCGGTGATTGGCGACCGAAACAACAAACGGATGCACAGCATCGTGCTTGATTTCAAAGACGGCCTCGCCCCTCGACAAAGTTGCGAAGCGCCTCTTAGACAAGACCGACAAACTCAACACAGTGTCGGTGTTGAGTTCAATCTTTGATCCGTCGGAAAGGGCAAGCGTCAAATGACCGCCAACCGGAGTCGAGTAGGTCTTAACGGTTGGATTCTGGAATTCCCGCAGCCAAAATGCGCCCAGTATTGCGCTCACGATCAGCACTGCCGCAATTCCAATAGCATTGGCCTTACTTCGTGTGCCCTGAAGCGCTTTTGGTTCTCGCATTGGGGTGCGGAGGGCCTTCAGCCGTTGAGCTCGGTTCCAAGCCTCTTCAAGACGCCAATAGGAGAGCAGATGGGCTGGCGATTCTTCGAGCCAGGCATCGAGAGACCGTTGATCAGGTTCAGACCAGTTTTCTCCCATTCGCTTGGCAAGCATCCAGTCGGCCGCCTGAGTGTCTATCGTTTCCGCTCGACAGGAATTTTGGACGTCACTCTCCACATCATCCATCAGCGTGGTCTCCTTTGAGGAGACACGCGATAAAGAATATCCGCCAGAAGTCGGACGCCCTGATTCAGATACCAGGTGACCGTAATCTCAGAGATTCCCATCCGAGAAGCGATTTCGCGGCGCGAGAAGCCATCGACATGATGCATGATGAAGGCTTCGCGGGAGCGGGGATGTAAGCGATTCAGTGCACTTTGAATGAGACGAAGCTCTTCTCGGGCCAGGACTTGTTCATCTGGCGGCGGTGTGTCGGACGCCACGTTCAGAGCATCCAGATTCTCGACCGCCTCGAACGGCACGACCTTCTCGTGGCGGACGCGATCGACGAGTAGGTTTCGCGCGGTGGCGAATACGAAGGGACCGGTCGCCTTGGGAAGCTCCTTGCGAGCCGCCTCGAATACCCGGACGTATACATCCTGCAGCAAATCCGCCACGTTGGCCGGTTCCCGCCAATTGTGCCGGAGGTATTGAGTTAGAGCGGCTTCCAAAGGCAATACCTCGCGTATGAACCAGGCGCGCAAATCCTCGTCGCGCGAAGTCATACTCCGATGACCCGCGCGGGTATCTTCCCATTCCATTTCCGACGTATCAGTCATCCCCTCCAGCTTCTCGCTTTTGAGGCTCTTGGACGTTGGCCTACGAGTATAAGGACGTATGGGGGACGTCGGACGATGGACGAAAAATTCTGAGAAAAATGGGCCTAGAAGCCCGAGCCGCAATTTTATTGCTTGGCTTTCAGCAACGATATGAGCCGCTTCAGATGTGGCCCGCTACTCAGCACAACGACAAGGTAGCCCACCTTGTTGAGCATTGGCGAACCGATCACAAAAAGGCCTGTGCATGCGGTTGCTCCTAGCGCGCACGTAAATAACATTGATCTTTTGGACGATCCGATAAGGCGGTCACGATGATTTTCATGATCAAGACCCAGAAGATCGCCTCAGGCAAAAGCCTCATGTTCCCATGACCAAAGGTACGAACTCGAGACAGATGGACCTCAAGAGGCAAGGGAGAGAGATCCACAGTATCGGTGGACGTCCCTCTACGGATCGCCACCTCGTCCCTGATGAGCTCCTAACTTCCTTCCATCACACCACTAAGACGATGACGCCTCCTCGAGCGAAAACCTGATATCGGTGGCGAGAGCACAGAACAGAGCCTTGACCACTACGGCTCATTACGGCAGCCCGATGCTAATTGTGGCGAATGGTCCCCGGAAACCCGTATCCTTCGTGCTTCGCACATCGATCCCCGTATCCATCGCGCCAAAGAAATAGTCGCCGCGGTACCCAAAACTAACTCTGGCGTTTGGATACCTCACGGAGAACCCGGCAAAGCCTCCCAGATTGGGCACGGCAACGGATCGCGATCGCACGTTTTTTGGCGGCGCATTGTGATAGGTTTGAGAATACGTGTTGCCGTATTTGCTTCTCAAATAGTGGTAAGCCTGCGTGCTTTGCTCGGTTCTTGCCTTTTGTCGCCCGAACAAGAGCGAGCCGTTTATGCCCCAATCAAAGGTCAGGCTACCTGCTTCGGGAGCTCCCACAATCTCTACCGATGCATCCCATGAAAGCGACGGTCCAACACCTGAAAAGCTGCGAGAAGCGGACGCGTGCATTGTGTATTGGTGAAAGGTAGGGAAGGGCTTGGTAAATTGGATGAAGCTGGAAAATGTCACATGCTGAAAATTTGGGTTTATCTCAGGTCGACCGGTCATAAAAGCTGTCGACTTTGAGCTAAACGATGCAAATCGTAGGCCGGCAGCGATGGTTGAAGACCCGCCGCGACCAAATAGACCGAGCCCCACGTCTCGGCCGACAGAAAAGTCCACAACCAGATGGCGTTCGGCGTTCTCGGTTTGAGAATCAGCGACTTTGGCTGCAAGCACACTCTGCAAATACGGATAAACGACTCCGTAGTACGTAAAGGACCAGGGAATTGGGTCCAGTTTGGTTTGCCGATGAAAGTGGCGACTTGCGTGTGAGCGACCATACCGCACGCCAACGGAGAACTTCCAGTCCGAATCCTGCGGTTGAAGCGTGATCTTGCCTTCGGCACCGAAGGCAAAGCGTCCTTGGTTTTGGCTGTCGACAAAAGATACAGATTTATAGGGATCTGTGCCTTCATTCTTCGTCATAAAAGGCGCAACGAAGGGGCTGGTTGTCCCTTGTGTGCTCTCCATTTGTCCACCCAGCTCGATCCACACTGTGGGGCGCTCATCTTGCTCCGCATCTGCGGGACGCGTTAAGCCGGCATATGCAACCAACGCCAGCGAGGACACTGTCAGAAATAGATGTCGATGGAAGAGTGCGTAATTGTTTTGACCCGTTGCGAGCTCACTCATTGTTCGTTCCCCCAGAAATGGCGACAGCAACCTGCGTTAAGTTCTTTTTCATGGTGCTCACCAGTTCTTCGTGACTCGCACCCCGAACAGGCGCGGATCGGTGAGGAATATGTTGGTCGTCAAACCGCTGTCATCGCTGTTTAGAAACGTTCCTGTAATGGCTGTGACATCGAAAACGTTCTTGACGTAGCCCATGACTTGCCAACCCGCCTGACTTGTCAGGATCAATGCCAGATTGACGTTGGTGTAACCGTGGATGCGGTCGTATGGGTCATCGTTGAACACACGAGCCCAGGAGTTCGCCTGCCAATAAAAATCGCCGTGAACTGTTCCCGCCCACTCTTCGTTCAATGGAAGCGTGTAGTCTGCCGAGATTGAAGTTGTGAAATGCGGCGCATTGGGCAATTCATTTCCGCTGAGATCTTTTGCGAACCCTTGGCCGTTGTTAGGTGGAAGACCGAGGCCGCCATTCACATTGGCTGGAGCGCTGGGGTCAACGCTCGATGGATCGAATCCGGGATATCCCGGAACATTAAAAATGGCGCCGGGAAGAAAGGGACCATAGTTCACACCATATACGGGGTTTTGCTTGTAGTGTTGAAGCGTGATTGGATCCAAGTGGGAATCGTATGCAATTCCACACGCGGAAACTGCAGGACTACCCTCTCCGCCGCCCCCGCCGTACCCCTGCACCAGAGCTTCGACGACATAGGTAGGAAGTATGCAATTGGACGCTTGCGTCGGGAAAGGTCTGAACAATATCCATCCCGGAGCGCCCGCTGTACGATCTATCAGATCTACAGACCTCGAGCCGTCGGCCATCCTCGTGGCTTCATACCCCCCCGCAAACTTGAATCTGAGCCCAGGGAGCGGTTCATAGCTTGCTTCCAATTCGCCGCCTTTGACTGTTGCATCAAAGTTCAGATTGATCGAGGTTCGATCGACGATTTCCGATATCTGATATCCTTTGTAGTCATAGTAGAACGCGCTGGCATTGAGTGTGAGCGCGCCATCCAGCAATGTGTTCTTGCTGCCAAGTTCGAATGCATTGATGTATTCTGGTTCGAATGTCAGAGGGTGAACTGGTACGCCATGGCCTGCCAGGCTGGAATAATCACCCAATACCGCCCCAGGAGGATTGGCGCCCCCAGCTTTATAACCACGAGCAAAAGAAGCGTAGACAAGCGTCTGGTCCGTAAAATCGAGTTTCGGTGACCAGTCTGCCGCAAATCTCCCAGTGAATTTGCCCCAATGTTGATTGACCGTACCCGTACTCATATAGCCGTAGCCGGCGACCAGAAGCTCGCTGGGAATATCGACAAAATGTTTTCGGTCTTCCGTCCAGCGAATGCCACCGGTGAGCTTCAGGTCGGACAGCAAGTTGTAATAAGCTTCGCCAAAGCCAGCATAAGAGTTTAGCGTGTAAGGATTCTGGCTAAGAAAATAGTTATGCCCTTCATTGTTTAAGTGTTCGAGCGAATTCGGATCGATGTAATAGATCACATTGGTCGGCGTTCCAGGTCCTTGGGACGGATCGCTATATTGCAGGCCGGGAGGTGTAGAGCCATTGGCTTGCAAGCACTGACGGTTATCGGTAACGCCCACTACCCAAGGCGTATCGCCGCCATAGGGACACAAGAGGTTACCTACGCCAGTTGCAGCGGTAAACAGTGTGAGAGTATTGGAGAAGACATAGTAATTCTCTTCGGTCTCGTAATGCATGTAGTTGCCGCCGACGCTGAAGTTCAGCGGACCAGAGAGAGCGGAAGACAGACGAAATTCCTGGCTGAACTGCCACGCATGTTCAGATGAGATATCCTGTGCGACCAAACGATTGCTGCAGCCAAGCTGCGGGTCGCAAAAGTAACCGTCAGGAGTTATAACCGACTGTTTTCTGATGCTCGCCGCTCCAACGGGTTGGACAAAAAGTCCTGCGGCCGTATTGAAGCGGTTGTAGTCTTCGGTCGACCACAAGAAATCTTGGTTGAACCCCGTTTGTGACGTGAACGTAAATGCCGGTGTTATGGTATAGTCGGCTGTCAATTCAACTGTGTCATTCTTGGATTTGTAAATTGGATCGATCTGCGTTTGTATAACGCGCAAATCCCTTGATTGACGTGTTTCGGCATATGGATTTCCGCCACGCACGGCGCCCGAAACCCATCCCGCGATTACGTAGGGCAGTGATTCGCCCAACGGGACGCCAAATGACTCTGAAGAATAAAGTGATGCCGGCAGACAGCCCTGGCTGATGTTCTTTGCTGACACTTCGAAGGCAGCAAAGATGCCGTTTGGTGCATTGTTGTCTATGCCTTCGCTCGGATCGGCTTGGGGAACGCCGGTTACGCCAGGTGCTCCGTAGTCGGTTTTGCAAAGCTGCTTTGCTGTCCGCATCCGGTCGTCGTCTTCATTGAAGTGTTCCCAAACGAGAACCGCCTTGAGGTTCTCCAGAGGCTTCCAACCAACGGAGAGCCGACCTGACCACAGATCACGACCATCGACTTGATCGCCCGTGAGTTCATTCGTTGTGTAGCCAGCACGCTTGGTCCATTCACCGGCGAGTCGAAAATCCAACCGGTCGTCAACGATGGGAATGTTGACCATGCCTTCGAAACGTCGGTTCTTGTAGTTACCTATGTCGCCGGATAGCTGAGCCTCAAATTGGTCGGTAGGTTTCGCGGTGATGAGGTTCACCACACCTGCGGTCGCGTTGCGGCCATAGAGAGTGCCTTGCGGACCACGCAAGACTTCGGCCTGACTGAGGTCGAAAAATTCCTGCTCGAAGAAGTGATTGCGAATGAACGGTATATCGTTTAACGCGACAGCAACAGCCGGGTCGGTCGTCACCGAAATCGCTTGCGTGCCGATTCCGCGAATCTGGATACTGTAACCGGTAAAATTGGTTTTCGTGAACGTGAGATTGGGGACTTGCTTCACTAGATCGGGGCCGCCAGCCGTCTGAGTGGCGGTAAGCTGTTCTTGGCTCAGCGCGGTGATCGCGATCGGGATGCTTTGAACATCAGCACCGCCAAGCTTCGATGAGGTGACCGTAACAGTCTCAACAGCGGCCCGAGGTGAAGATGCAGCTTGCGCAAGTTGAATCGATGGAATGCTGATTTCGTCACTCTGTTGGCTACCCTTCAGAATGTTGATTGCACCTGATTGATCGCGGCTGGGGACGAATCCCGTCCCTTTGAGGAGGCGGGACAATGCCGCCTCTGGGGATAGGTCTCCAGCAACGCCTTTTGTTTGCGCATTGCGAAGTTGGTCCGTAGCAGCAATCACCGGCACGCCAGACTGCGCCGTATAGATGTCCAATGCCGTATCGAGCCGCCCGGCTGGAATGTTGAAGGTCGCGCCATAAGCAGCAGTGGCAAGCGCAGATATGGCTACAGACCCAGCAAGTACACCTTTGAAGTCATACATCTTTGGCATTTGCCCCCCTGTCGTCGTCAGCGTGAAATGATGATTTCGTTGGACCGGTCTTCGACATTCACGTCGAAAAAACGCTTTACCGAACGTGTGAAAGCAAAAGGATCGTTAGCCGGCAGCGAACCGTTGATGTTTAGGCGGGCCACCCGCGGATCAGAGATGATGATCTTCTTGAGATTGTACCGGTTGTATTCTGCCGCAGCCTCGGCAAGTGTTGCATGCCGGAAAATGAGAAGTCCGCGCCGCCAGCCAAGTTCGTCCTTCAAGTCTTTGCTTAGATGTTCCGCTACCGAGAGCGAATTGGCCGTTGCTATCACGACATCGCCGGGATTGAGCACGGCTTCCTGCGAGCCGTGGCCATCCTCCATGTCGAAGCGAGCCTTACCTTCAAAAAGGGCCACGCGAAGATTCTGATCGCTGCGGCGAACGACAAATTTGGTACCGAGATCGGTGATCCGGTGATTGCCCGCACGGACGACGAACGGATGGGCTTCGTTGTGGACGATTTGAAAGTATGCCTCGCCTTTATCGAGCCAGACGGTGCGCTGGTCGCCCGTCCCTTCTACGCGCAAGGCGGTGCTTGTATTGAGCTCAATTCGCGAGCCATCACGCAGAGTAAGAGTTTCGCGGCCACCAACTCCGGTAACGTATAGTTTTCCGGTGGGCTTGGCCTCCCACGGTGCAACCAAAAAGACACCACCGGCAACGACGACGGCCGCCACACCCGCTCCCACGAATTTCAGATATGGAGCGATGCGATTGCGAAGAGACGGCGGGCGACGAAGCGCGCTCAATCTGTCGGCACGCTGCCAGGCCGCTTCGACTCGCAAATAGGCAACCTTGTGAGCCGCAGATCGGGCAAGCCACGCATCGAGTTCTGACTGATCGTTCTCGTTCCAGTTTTCGTGATCGCGACGCTTGACGATCCAGGTCGCCGCCTGGTTGCGGATTTCCGCCGCGCCGATAGTCGGACCTTCTGTTTGACGGAGATCGCTCACACTTTCCTCCGTGCGTCACTGGTTTGACCGTAGAGAATGTCGGCCAACAACGCAGAACCTTCGACCAAATGTGCGTGAACCGTGTTGTGCGAAATGCCCATGCGGGTCGCGATTTCGCGCATGGAAAGCCCTTCGATCTTTCGCAAGGTCACGGCTTCACGACAACGGCGCGGAAGGCGCTCAAGTGCTGCTTGAATAATCCGCAATTCGTCTCGCGCGATGGCAGTCCGTTCGGCTCCCGGATCGTCAGCCGCCACGTTGAGAGCATCCAGATCGACGGCTGTTTCGATCGGAACGATCTGCGACCGTTTCATTCGGTTGATGAGGAGATTTCTGGCTATCGTAAAGACGAACGGCTTGACCGATTTGGGCGCTTCCGCACGCGCCGCCTCGTAGACCTTGATGTAGACCTCCTGGCAGAAGTCCTCGACCTCTGTTTTGTCCCTCCAGTTGCGGTTGAGGTATTGCATCAGCGAAGCCTCTAGGGGCAGCACTTCGCGCACGAACCAAGCGTCTAGCTCAGGCTCGGTCATGGCCGCGCCTGGCAAACGCAGGACTCCATCCTCACGATTGCTGTCCGTTGTCTCGGTCATTCCCCGGCCTATTTCCCGTGTCCGAGGGGTTGAACGACTGTCCCTACTTCATAGACAATCGGGGGCTATGAGACTGGCTAGTCGAAATTCCATTTTTTAATCGGCCCCACGAGGGCGTGGACCTCGCCACCTAGAATAGCGGATCACCGCAGGCGTCCCAACTTTATGCGCAATCATCCAGCCGGACAGTGAGACAGAAAATTGCGTATTTCGGTAAAGCAGCGAAAGACGCGACCTGCTCAGCATTCTTACGGTCAGATTGTGACTGCACAGTTTCGATATCCATCCCGAATGAATGAGGAAACCACTGTCACTGATAAAGCCAGTTCGTCGAGGATCTTGGCGCAATAATGAAAATGGGCGGCAAATCTCTTTGCCGCCCATTTTCTTTTGCCCGTCCCCCCGAATAGCTATCCACCAAGTCCAATACTGATGGAAGCATATGGACCAAAGAAATTGCGGTCGTAAGTCTTGCGAGAGTCTATGCCGCCATCCATGGCACCGAAGAAGAAGTCGGCACGGTAACCCATGCTGATCTTCGCACTGAGATAGCGGAATGAGAGACCAGCGAAGCCGCCGAGGTTTGGTACGGTGACCGAATGCGAGCGCGACTGGGTTGGCGGATTCTTGGCATATTGGGTGTAACGAGGCGGATGAGAATACTTTGTACCGCCCGGGTGATAATGGGCCGTCGTTTGATGATGCGTCCTCGTTTTTTGCCGACCGAATAACAGCGCAGCATTCACGCCCCAGTCGAGGGTCAGTTCGCCTCGTTCCGGATTTCCGAGGAAAGGAGCTTCAGATTTCCAAGAAAGCGATGGCCCCAAACCGCTAAAGCTTCGATCTGCGGAGAAAGTACCCGCGAAGCTGTGGTACGGTTGGAACACCTGTTGAAAGTCATACCGATACCCATAATAGTTGAAATGATAGACGCGGGGATCAAAACGCCAATCCGGGTCTTCCTTTAATGCGTCGCGTGACTTTGACGTAAATTGTGCAAAGCGAACGCCGACGTTCAAAGACGATTGGCCGGACCTTCCAAACAACCCCAGCCCAAAATCTCTGCCCACATCGAAATCGAGAATAGCGTGCGTTTCGCTCTGCCTGACCTTTGCATCGGTAAAGCGATTTGCAAGGGGGTTTACAGGATGGATAGAGGTATACGTATCGTTCTTGACGTATTTCGGATAAGGGCTGGCATAGGTCTGATGATGGGTGACCTTTTTGCTGACGGCGCGGCCGTAACGAATCGACGCGGAAAAGTGCCAGTTCGAACCTTCGGGGGCGATCTGGATCGAACCGAATTCGTCGAGACTGTAGAGCGGTGGATGCTCGTCATGCTGCAGAGGCGGAAAGATCGAAGGTGTCTGCGCAAGAAATGCCGGAGAGAAGGTTTCCTGGCCGTCTCCCAACCGGTTCAGTTGGCCCCCAACTTCGAGCCATACGGTTGGTTGGTCGGCATCACCGGCTTGTGCCGCGGCGGTCGCGGATACATAAGCTGCAAGCGCCAGAACGGATGCTCCGGTAAGCAGCCCCCAACGGATCGTGGTGCAGTCCTCTTTTTTCTCTATCAGTTCGCTCATCGTTTCCCCCTCACCAATTCTTCGTGACACGCACGCCGAAGAGGCGCGGATCGGTCAGAAACACGTTGGTCGTCAAGCCGCTGTCGTCGCTGTTCAGGAACGTGCCGGTGATGTCGGTCACGTCGAAAATGTTCTTGACGTATCCCATCACCTGCCAGCCGTTCTGGCTGGTGAGGATCAGCGCGATGTTGACATTAGTGTAGCCGCGCAAACGGTCATACGGATTGTCGTTGAAGACGCGTGCCCAAGAGTAATCTTGCCAGTAGTAATCGACATGGAATGTTCCTGCCCAGTCCGGTGTTAGAGGAAGGGTATAGTCACCTGACATTGAGACAGTGAAGGGCGGCGCATTTGGTAGTTCATTGCCGCCGAGATTTTTGGCAAAGCCTTCACCGTGATTGATGCCGGGCTGATCAGGATTGAAACCGGGATACGCGCCGGGATTGTTCAACGTGAGTCCACAGTTCTGCTGTGCAGGAAATTGGCAATAATCAGTCGGAAAAATAGGTGGTCCGCTCGTCTTGTACGGTTCCAGCGTGACGGGATCGAGGTCGTCCTGATAAGCATTGGTGCAGGCGCCAGGAATACTTGCAACGCCGTTTTCTTGCCCTGCCGGAGGCCGTGCCGTCAGAATCGCAGCCACAACATAGACTGGCAGAATACAGTTCGATGCTTGGGTTACGAACGGTTTTACGACCATCCAGTCAGGATGGTTTGCCACATCCGCACGATCTATCAGATCGATGGAGCTCTGGCCATTGTCAATCCGTGTGTTTTCGTAACCGCCCGCAAACTTGAATCTCAACCCCGGCAGTGGTTCGTAAGTTGCCTCGACTTCGGCTCCTTTTACCGTCGCATCGAAATTGTCGTTGATCGCCGTACGATCCACGATGCGGGAAATCTGGTAGCCCGTATAATCATAAAAGAAAACGTTGCCGTTGAATGTCACTGCGCCGTCGAGCAACGTATTTTTAGTGCCAAGTTCATAGGCATTGATGAACTCGGGTTTGAATGTGAGCGGATGAATGGGGTTGGTTATTCCGGTGGTGCCAAACACCAAGAGGAAAGCTCCCGGAGGGTTGGCGCCCCCCGCTTTGTAACCATGCCCGAAGGAGGCATAAAGGAGTGTTTGATCGGTGAAATCGAGTTTCGGCGTCCAGTTGGCGGCAAAACGGCCCGTAAATTCCTGCCAGCTTTGATCAACAACGCCGGTGATCGGGTAGCCGTAACCCGCGACGAGAAGCTGGCTCGGAATATCGACAAAGTGCTTTTGATCGTCGGTCCAGCGCAGGCCGCCCGTGAGCTTAAGGTCCTTGACGATGTTGTAGTAGGCCTCGCCGAAGCCAGCATAGGAATTGAGCGTGTAGGGATTTTGACTCAAGAAATAATTGTGGCCTTCATTATTGAGATCGGTGATCGGATTGGGATCGATATATTGGCACCCGATACCGCCCTCGGTCGCCAACTTGTTTGGAGTGTTAGGATTACGAACCGTGAAGCCGCCGACGATGCAATTTGAATTGTCCGATACACCCGGAATCCAAGGTAGTGTCTGATCTGGCGATTCGCCCTGGCGAGACCAGGTGTAGGAAGCCAGCGTCAACGAGTTTATGAAGACGTAATAATTTTCCTCCGTTTCATAGTGAAGATAGTTGCCGCCTACGCTGAAATTGAACGGCCCGCTGAACTTCGATGCCAACCGGAATTCTTGGCTTAATTGCCAGGAATGTTCATCGTTCAAATCCTGCGCGACAAGCCGGTCGCTGCAACCGAGCTGCGGATCGCAGAATGTGCCAACCGCAGCACAGGCATTTGTTCCAGGCCCCAAGGCGGGAGCGCACGGATCGTAAACGGCTTTTCCTACGCAGGCGCCAAACGTGGTCGTCGCGCAAATTCCGTTATTCAGATCGACGGGTGACGTGGCACCGAGAGGGTTTCCCGCCACAAACGCGCCTTCTCTTGTATTGAAGCGGTTGTAGTCCTGGGTAGACCATAGGAAATCGCTGTTGAAGCCGGTTTGCGATGTGAATGCTAATGACGGCATAACGTCGTAATCGGCATTCAATTCCAGTGTGTCGTTCTTGGCCCGGTAGATGGGATTGATCGTAGATTCGATGACACGCAAATTGGTCGATTGCGACGTGCTTGCGTAAGGATCGAAACCCGCCAAACCACCCTGATTGGGCGATGCCATAACCGGAATACCTTCAAATCCGAGCGGCTCGTAGTACGGTAGCGAGATGCCATTTGGCACTCCGAACGCGCCGTAGTCGCCGATCGCGGGATTGCCTTTGTCGTAAAGCGATACCGGGAGACAGCCTTGGCTCAGATATGGTTTAGGCGCATACGCCTGGGTCGGGTCGCCATCAAAGCGATTTAGATCGATGCCAGCGACCTCGGTCTTGGTAGGATCGGTCTTGCAGAGCTGCTTGCTGCTGCGCAGACGATCGTCGTTTTCCGAGAAGTGTTCCCAGACGAGATATGTTTGCAGGTTTTCCATCGGCTTCCAGCCAATGGTGACGCGTCCGGACCAAAGATCGCGGCCGTCGATAGGATCGCCGGTAATCTGATTGGTCGTGTAACCGTTCCGCTTGGTCCATTCTCCGGCGATACGCAAATCGAGCCGATCATCGATAATCGGCAGATTGATCATCCCCTCGAAACGTCGGTTCTTATAGTTGCCAATGTCGGCCGAAGCTTGCGCTTCAAATTGATCTATTGGTTTGGCTGAGGCGATATTTACGACACCCGCGGTGGCGTTGCGGCCATAGAGGGTGCCCTGTGGCCCGCGGAGCACCTCCGCCTGGCTGAGATCGTAGAATTCTTGTTCAAAGAAGTGATTTCGAATGAAAGGAATATCGTTGAATGCGACGGCGACCGCAGGGTCGGTAGTCACCGAAATGGCTTGCGTGCCAATGCCACGGATTTGGATGGAATAACCGCTGAAGTTCGTCTTGGTAAATGTGAGGTTTGGTACCTGTTTGACCAGATCCGGCCCCCCCGCCGTCTGCGTGGACGTCAGCTGTTCCTGAGACAGCGCGGTAATGGCGATTGGTATGCTTTGCACATCGGCGCCCCCCAGCTTTGAGGATGTGACTGTGACCGTCTCGACGGCTCTGGGCGTCGGAGCCGCCTGCGCGATCTGGATGTCGGCCAATTCATTGGTGACATTTTCACTGTGTTCCGCCGAAGAGCGAACGACAGCGAGCGAGCTTCCCACGCGCTTGACGGCAAATCCCGTTCCGGACAGGATCTGAGAGAGCGCCCGTTCGGAGGACATTTCGCCGGAGGCACCCTTTGTGCGGACGCCTTGGAGAGCTGCGGTGGAAATGGCGACCGGAATACCGGATTGGGCTGAGTATGCATCAAGCGCAGCGGATAACGTTCCTTCGGGAATATTGAAAGTTTCGGCACTGGCTGTGGAAGCCATGAACCACGCCAGAGACCCAGCAGATGTCGCCCTAAGAATGCTTCTAGTCTTGGCCATTAAAGCCCCCCTTGTTGGCGCGCCTTAAACGCGTACTCAATGCGAAAGAATCAAATTTCCGTTTCTACGTTCGACGCGTAGTCCGAATATCTCATGCGTGATCCCGGCAAAGTCTTCGGATTTGTTGGTCAGAAACGTCCCGTTGATCATTAGATTTCCGGTACTCAGATCTGCGATAACGAGTTGCGGTCCGCCATAGCGGTTCAATTCTGCAACGGCATCGGCAAGACGTTCGTTGTGGAACACGACGGATCCGCGTTGCCACGCTAAGCTCTCGGACAATTCTCGCGTTGATTTCTTGGATACGCGCGTCGTATCGGTCGAGGCCACCGCAACATCTCCTGGCGCCAATGTCAGGGCATGCTGGTTGCTTCGACCGCCAATATTTTCCAGGCGGGCGCTACCTTCCACGAGCTCGATCTTGACGGACTTCTGAGTCATTCGAACGAGAAATTTTGTCCCCAGATCGACGATCCGGTGCGTGGCTACGGTTACAATGAATGGGCGCGTTGCATCGTGTTTGACTTGAAAATACGCCTCTCCTCGCACAAGCTCGACAGCTCGTGATTGACTATTAAAATTGACGAGAACCGCTGTATCTGTATTAAGCTCAACTTGCGACCCGTCCGACAACGTCAGTCGTTCTTGTCCACCCCTCGGTGTTTCAATCAATTGCGCACGGGGAGTCGAAAAATAATTTCCCACGACCGCACCGGTGATCGCCACCAGACCAACCACAACCGCAATCCGAGCCCATAAAATTCTGGACGATGTACCGCGATGTCCTCCATCACGCATAGGCCGGCGTAGCGCGACGACGCGCTCGGTCCGGCGCCATGTAGCATCAATTCGAATGTATGCGACCCGATGAGCCAGAGATTGGGCCAACCATGCATCCAGCTCCCCCTGAAGATCAGCAGTCCAATCCTTTTGATTGCGTCGAATAGAGACCCAATCCGCCGCTCGATCCTCGATAGCCGTCGCTAGAGAGACATTTGAAGTCTCTTGGATACCGGTGCCGATCATTGGCGGCGCCTCGCATCGTCGAGCTTGCCGTACAAGATGTCCGCCAATGCCTTTCCAGCATTGCGCAAATGCATTTTTACGGTTTCATCACTTATGCCCATTCGTTCGGCAATCTCGCGACGCGAAAAGCCGTCGATCTGCTGCATCAAAAAGGCTTCCCGACACCGCGGCGGAAGCTGATCCAATGCAGCCTGAAGTCGACGCAACTCATCGCGAGCAATTACTGTCGTCTCGGGGCCAGGCGCATCGATGGCCGTGCCCAGGGCTTCGAAATCAGCAACCGCCTCGATCGGTACAATTTGCTCACGCCGCAACCGTTGACTGAGGAGATTTCTGGCGACGGCAAATAGAAATGCCTTTGGCGAGTCGGGAACACCTTGCAATGCCGATTCGTAGACGCGCACATAGATTTCCTGGCGAAGGTCTGCGATGTCGCTCTTGTTGCGCCAGTTGTGCTGCAGGAATTGCATCAAAGCCGCCTCCAGCGGCAGGATTTCTCGCTCAAACCAAGCATCGACGTCGGGCGCAGCTATCACCGCCCCCAAAATGCGTGGGTCCACATCGACAAAATCCAGGTCTGCGTTCTTGCTCATCCCTCGCCAGCATCCAGCATTTGAGCGGGTTAGGGCTCGGTACTACCCATGGAGAGTCTTGAACCGAAGTTATGGGTGTACCGGCCGAAGAAAAATTCTGTCCGCGCAATAAAAGTGCATCCAGCACCACTAGGCCGTTTGGCAGCCGCTTAGCACAGCCCTTGGCCAAGGTTCGACGAATTTGGATTGAAATCCAGGGTAATCTAATTGCGCTTAGTTGGATCGTGTAGGCGGTTTCAACCGCCCCCAGCAAGCACCCTTACTTTCAAGGGTTGATCCGACTGTCACATCCAGAGCAACGAAGGAGCGCTGTTGAGCTTGGGGGCGACCAGCCGCGAAATTTTCCGTCCGTGATTATACGACCGGAAGAATTGGATAGACGAAGTTGACGAAGTCGCGGCGGGAAAGCGCGGAAAGAGGAGCGTCACGTGAGAAGATCACCAACGTCCTTAGTGAATGGAGTGCGTGGCAAGCAGCCGTATTGGTTGGCGCTTCTTCGCAACTTGTCATGTGCCATGCGGTTCCATCCGCGCACATTGATCGTATCAGCGATCACGCTTAATAATCGAGGCCATGTTCCCGCTTGACTACACTATCATCGAGCATCGCGTCATCGAACCAAATGATACGGACTTGGTGACATTCTGGCGTATACGCCACGAAGTGCATCGTAAAGCCAAACTTCTCCCGGACCGGCTTACGCAAACCGACAGAGAATTTGTCGGTCTCGATGATTGTCATAAGCCCCATGATGCGATTTTTCGTAGCATGCTGTGCAGCCCAGTTCTGCAGAAGCTTCAAAGAGTATGTCGAAATCTTCCACGCCACGTCGTGCTGACGAAATTGTCGAGCAACCAGACAGCGATATGCGAAGAAATTATTTCGCAGAATGGGCGAATAGAAAAGGCTTGCCGTTGAAACAGCCGCCAGTTCACCGCTGATATAGGAGGCTGCGCACAACTCGGTCTCCCGCTGTGCAGTCAGCGCCGGAGGAACGCCCTCACGACTCCACAAGCGCCGTGCGTCCTGAACAATCTCGGGATCGTCGAGGCGCCAAGCGGGGCGGAAAATGACATCGTTGTCTGCTGCATTTCTCACCGCCGCTCTCCGTGGACCTAGCCTCCCAACCCTATGCTCACACTGGCATAAGGCCCTTGGAATGTCAGGTTTGAGGTTTTGCGCGTATCGATGCCTGTGTCCATCGCATTGAAGAAAGCATCGTATCGATAGCCGAAACTGAGCTTGAAGTTCGGATAGTTCATCGACAATCCGGCGGAGCCGCCGATATTCGGTATAGTAACACGACGCGAGCGCTGTGGGTTGTCTCGGCTGCGCGACGGATAGAGTGGCCCGCGGTAGGCCTGATAATAATAGTGCGTGGCCATAGTGCTATGATCGGTTTTAGCCCTTTGCCGACCGAAGAGCAGTGCCGCGTTGACAGTCCAGTCCACTGCCAATTCGCCATCCTGCTTGTTGCCCATAAGAGCCACCGAAGCGTTCCAGGACATCGAAGGGCCTACGCCCCTGAAACTGCGGTCGGCATGAGCCACCATCGTATATGCATTCCATTCTGCTTGGGGCAACGCATATTTTGGCGGCGGGTAGACTATACCAATATTAGGACGGGCGTAGATGGCGACTGTCGACGTTCCTGCAAAATCAACGAGCCGCACACCAGCGTTAAGATTGGACGAACCGTCTTGTCCGAACTGCCCGATGCCCACATCCCTGCCCACACTGAAATCGATAATCGTATGATGCTCGCTGGACGGAGCTGTTATGTCGAGAAAAGCGGCACGGTTCAGTTGGTTTGTGGCATATAAGGCGTGCGAATAGATCGTATAATAATTCAGAATGGGCCCTTGCGTTTGATTGTGTATGTGCCGCTTGCTGCGTGAACGACCATAGCGGACGTTTGCTGAAATTATCCAGTTTGAATCCTTGGGTTGGATCGTAAGCTTGCCTTCAGCATCCAGGGCTAGCCGTGGCAAGTGCTGTGCGTCTGTGAATGAGACCCCTTTGTAAACTTCGGGAGTCGGGCTGACGGCGTTTGCGAATGGCACGATGAAAGCACTGGACAGACCCTGCATCGATTCCAACTGGCCACCTAACTGGATCCATACCGTCGGACGATCTGCGTCTTCAGCTCTCGCCAAGCTTGCGGCCGAGATATAACTGGACAGCACCACCGCGGACGCACTTGCCAGTAGTTTCCACCGAAGTTCGGCTCTATTTTCGTAGATGAGTTCGCTCATTGTATAATGTCCCCCTGAAGAGCGAGTGGCGATTGCGGAGTAGCGCTTGTGGCCGCGCAGCTGGCCCGTTCTTCTGTCGCTTTTTGTCCAATTCCGGCGACGGGAGCGAAGGTTGATGTTTCACATCTCATGGCGCTCACCAGTTCTTCGTGACGCGCAGGCCGAATAAGCGCGGGTCGGTGAGAAACACATTGGTGGTCAGGCCGCTGTCATCGCTGTTGAGGAAATCGCCGGTGATCGCGGTCGTGTCGAAGACGTTCTTGAGATATCCCATCACTTGCCAACCATTCTGGTTGGTCAAAATCAACGCCAGATTGATATTGGTGTAACCGCGTATGCGATCATATGGCCTGTCATTAAAGACACGCGCCCAGGAATAATCCTGCCAATAGTAATCGACGTGCACGGTACCCGCCCAATCCGGGGTGACCGGCATTGTGTAGTCCGCCGATCCCGAAACCGTGAAGCGCGGTGCATTCGGCAGCTCATTTCCCCCGACATCTTTGGCAAAACCTTCGCCATTGTTGGGCGCCGGACCGTAATCGACTCCGTTGTAGGTGTTTTGTCCCGTGTACGGATCACCAGCGGTACCGGCTAGGGGGTCGAATCCGTGATAATTTTGTCCGTTCAACAGCGGAATGTTGGTGCTGGGGTCGTAAGACTGAGGTCCACTAGAGCCAACATTGACCGGATCGACGTGTGCGTTATAGGCCAAACCACAGGCGGATACGCCATAACTGCCTAACGCGCCGCTCAAATTCATTAAGCCTAGAACGACGTAGTCAGGAAATACGCAGTTTGATGCTTGCGTAACGAATGGCTTCATCACCATCCATCCGGGATGGCCGGCCGTACGGTCCATCAGATCGATAGAGAATTGACCATCTTTGATGCGCGTCTGTTCATAGCCACCGGCAAACTTAAGCCTCAAACCTTGCAGAGGCTCATAGGTGATTTCTAATTCGCTGCCTTTTACGGTGGCATTGAAGTTGTTGTTAATCGCAGTTCGATCCACGATTTCGGAAATTTGATACCCCGTATAGTTATAGAAGAAGATATCGCCGTTAAGTGTTAGTCCCCCATCCAGCAGCGTATTCTTGGTACCCAATTCATAGGCATCAATGAATTCGGGTTTGAACGTAAGAGGATGCGCAGGGACGCCCTGACCTTCTTGAGGTTGATAACCGGTTAGTGTTGCGCCTGGAGGATTGGCGCCGCCTGCTTTGTAACCATGGGCAAACGAGCCGTAGAGCAACGTCTGATCGGTGAAATCGAGTTTGGGCGTCCAGTTCGCAGCGAAACGGCCGGTGAACTGACCCCAGTTCTGGTTCACTGTCGCGGTCGGTAGAAACCCTAGGCCTAGTGTCAGAAGCTGGCTGGGAATGTCGATGAAATGTTTCTCGTCGTCCGTCCAACGAATGCCGCCCGTTAGTTTAAGATCGCTGACGACGTTGTAGTAAGCTTCACCGAAACCCGCATAGGAATCGAGCAAATAAGGGTTTTGGCTGCGAAAATAAGAGTGTCCTTGGCCGTTGAGGCTCTCAAGCGGGTTGGGGTCGATGTAGTAGCAATTGGTGTCCGGCCTACCGGCGCCGAGATTGGGATTGTGATACTGGTGGCCTTCTCCGCCGTTCGCAGTTGCAGCTGTTAGACACTCATGATTGTCCGAGACGCCCGCCACCCAAGGGGGCAATGTCGCATTGCCGACAGTCGAGCTAGCGGCGAACAACGTCAGCGTGTTGGCGAAAACGTAATAGTCTTCCACCGTCTCGTAGTGCATGTAATTACCACCCACGCTAAAATTAAACGGGCCGGAGAAGTTGGAGGCCAGCCTGATTTCCTGACTCAGTTGCCACGCGCGCTCGGTCGACAAATCCTGCGCGACGATACGGTTGCTGCATCCAAGCTGCGGATCGTTGAAATAATAAGTACCGTCTGGCGGCAATGGATTAATCTGTCCATTGGCATAGGAAAAATCCGTACTGCAATCGGAATACGGGCTGATGAGGCTATCATGGCGGGCAAGCTGAGGATCGGATGGCCCGCTGAATGGATGCGGCACAAAGATGCCAGGCGCCGTATTGAAACGATTGTAGTCTTCGGTGGACCATAAAAAGTCGTTGTTGTATCCGGTTTGAGAGGTAAGGGTGAGTGCGGGACTGAGCTTATAATCCGAGTTCAGTTCAATGGTGTCACTCTTGGCGAGATATCGCGGATCGATTTGTGTCTCGATGGATCGCAGGTCGCGCGAGTTCTTTGCAGTGCCATATGGATCGATCGCTGGATTCAGTGTTTGGGAGACATATCCCGCCTCAACAATTGGTAGCGCATACCCATAAGGAACCTGAAATGAATCAGCCGAGTAAAGGCTTGCCGGCAAACAGCCTTGACTTAAGTAGTTCTTGCCCACGGTAAACGCGAGGTATAAGCCCGATCCGACATTCGAAGGATCGGCAACGGGCACGCCAAGAACGTTGCTCGGTCCGGGATCCTGACGACACAGCTGTTTGGCTGTGCGCATACGGTCGTCATTTTCCGAGAAGTGCTCCCAGACGACGTAGGTCTGCAAATTTGCCACAGGCTTCCAGCCGAGGGTGACGCGCGAAGACCATAAGTCGCGACCATCGACATTTTGGCCATTGTTTTCGTTGATCGTATATCCACTTCGCTTGGTCCATTCTCCGGCTAGGCGAAGATCGATACGATCATCAAGAATGGGAATATTGATCATGCCTTCGAAACGCCGGTTCTCATAATTTCCGATGTCGCCTGATGCCATGGCTTCGAACTGATCGGTAGGTTTGGCGGTGATCAGATTGACGACGCCAGCGGTAGCATTTCGACCGTAGAGCGTCCCTTGCGGGCCGCGCAGCACCTCGGCCTGACTGAGGTCGTAGAATTCCTGTTCAAAAAAGTGATTGCGAATAAAAGGGGTATCGTTGAGTGCGACAGCGACAGCCGGATCGGTGGTAACCGATATGGCTTGCGTACCGATCCCGCGTATCTGGATGCTGTAGCCAGTGAAGTTCGTCTTCGTGAAGGTGAGATTCGGCACCTGCTTCACCAGATCGGGTCCACCCGCTGTTTGTGTCGCGGTGAGTTGTTCCTGGCTCAGTGCGGTGATCGCAATCGGGATGCTCTGCACATCGGCACCGCCCAGTTTCGATGAGGTGACGGTGACGGTTTCCACGGTCGCGCGCGCGGACGGGGCGGCCTGGGCAAGCAGCAGCGGCGTTATAGTCTCCATGTTGCTGGATCGGTCGGTCACGCGGACAATTCCTATCGTGCCCGATGAATCGCGCCTCTCGATAAATCCGGTTCCTTTCAGGATGCGCGACAAGGCGGCATCGGTGGAGATCTCGCCTACGACACCCCTCGTCGTCACGCCCTCGATCATGCGATTGGCGACGACGATCGAGATTCCCGTTTGCGCGCTATAGGCATCGAGCGCTGCTTCGAGAGAACCTGGCGGAATGTTGAACGTGGCGGCGCAAGCTCCCTGCGCGATCAACACCGCGGCGGAACAGAACAAGGAATGTCTTAGCGTCAGCTTCTTAGGCATTTGCCCCCCGATGTGCCCGATTGGGCGCTTGCTGAACGATGCGTTTGCAACATCTCGTTCAGTGTGAAATGACAATCGTCCGTTCCTGATCTTCGACCTTCAGGCCGAGAATCGATTGCGCGATGCGTGCGAAGGCATACACGTCATTTGTCGCGAAGGTGCCGTTAATAGTGAGCGCGCGGGCGCGCGCGCCTGTCACGATCACTTTGCGCGAGTTGTAGCGGTTGAATTCGTCGGCGACCTGAGAAAGCGGTGTGTGATGGAATGTCAGTTTGCCGGATCGCCAGCTCAACCGCTCCGATAGTTCGGGCATGGCTAGACGCGTCAGCGAAACGCGGCCCGCATCTGCAACCACGACATCACCCGGCAGAAGTTCGGTATGGGCGCGGCCGTCTTTGCCATCGAACCGGACACGGCCCTGAACCACGGCGATCTTGAGGCGATTGCCCTCCGTTCGGACATTGAACTCTGTTCCGAGATCGGTGATGCGCTGGTTCGCGGCGATCACTTCGAATGTATGCGCGGCGTCATGCTTCACATGAAAAAAGGCTTCGCCCTTGTCCAGCCAGACCTTGCGCGTTTCGCTTCCGTTTCCAATTCGCAGGACGGTGTTGGTGTTCAGTTCGATGCTCGAACCATCGGCCAATGTCAGGGTTTTGCGTTCGCCAAGTTCCGTCGAATAGACCATGTCGCCGGACTTGAAATATCCGGAAGCGGTAACGCCGACTGCGGTAACCACGGCTGCTGCCGCAAGTACCCGCGAGATGTAGGGGCGCTTGCGCATGGCGATTTGAGCTTGCGGCCGATAAGAGGGCGGGCGAAGGGCGGCGAGCCTAGACGTTTCATTCCATGCGCCTTCCAACCGCCAAAATGCAATACGATGAGCGGGCGTTTCTGCGAGCCAGTTTTGCAGTTCGGCTTCATCGGCATCGCTCCACGAGGCATGCATTCGGCGTTCGACCCAGCTTGCCGCCCGATCCGTGATTGCCCCAGCGTCGGCGACCGACGAAGATCGTTGGTCGCTCATACGCCCCTCCGCATGTCGGAAAGTTCGCCGTACAGTTCTTCCGCCAGGGCTGCGACGCCTTTGGAGAGGTATTGCGACACGGCATCCGGTGTGATTCCCATGCGCTCGGCGATTTCTCCGCGCGAAAGACCTCCGATCTGTTTGTGCACAACCGCTTCGCGGCACCGCGGCGGCAAACGATCCAGCGCGGCCTGAAGGCGACGCAGCATGTCTTTGGCGATGATGCTGCGCTCGGGGCTGGGCGCTTCGAGCGCGACACCCAACGCATCTAGATCGGCAACCGCGGCGATTGGAACAATCTGTTCTCTGCGTACGCGATCAACAAGAAGGTTGTGTGCGGTGCGTAGGAGGAAGGTTTTGGGGTGCTCTGGAACCCGTTCTTGCGCGGCCTCATAGACGCGCACATAGACATCCTGCCG
>Ga0134126_10000057_pt1 | contig 133282 bp, 111 predicted proteins | sample KB31752_FD_96881 | JGI IMG/M metagenome (GOLD analysis project Ga0134126, IMG submission 96881) | Terrestrial soil microbial communities with excess Nitrogen fertilizer from Kellogg Biological Station, Michigan, USA - KB3-175-2 | ecosystem: Environmental > Terrestrial > Soil > Unclassified ... | reverse complement strand
TGTTCGAATCATGTTTTGTCGAAAAAAATTTTTTTTGAAAAACTTTTTTTTGTTTGTTTATTCAAGGGTCTCAAAGTCAAAATTTGGATCAAGTTGTTTGATCACTTTACGCAAAAGCTTGTTTTCTGCTACAACTTTCTCATGTTCATCTGCCATTTTCGCTCGTCTGTGCCTGGCAGCTTCGGCATTTTTAAGCCTCCTTCGTTCAGTTTTGAGTTTGTTGATTTCGGCGAGAGTGAATCGCTGCTTGACAAAATTATTGAATCGTTTGGTATTGTCGAATAGATAATCTAAATCACTTGGAGTTAATTGAGATGGCTTTAGGATATGCGAGAGATCTCTTTTTGGCTGCTGCTCGAATGGTGTCGATTCGCGTTTGATGTCGTTGATCGCAAGCAATTCTCTTGAACACATGAATGATACAATCTCTTCTTCATAGGGTGGAGGTGGAGAAGAATGTGGAGTGTATGTATCATCGTTGCTGCGCATCGCAAAGCGGAGCTGTTCGTGAAAGGAAGTCATTTTTTGTTTTTGATTTTGTTTTTTGTTCCAGAAAAAAATTTTTTTATTTTTATTCTTCACAATGCATCTGCAAGTCTACCAAACAACATTCTGAGTGCATGCTCGATTTGCTCGTTATTGCTTTTAAAATTCGGACCATTGGCACCTGGCTTGATTCCTTTTGATAACTTGTGGACCTCATCAAATACAAAAGGAAGTGCATACCCTCTAGTCTTGTTGGAATCTTTTAACCAACCATCAATTGCAAGAACAACTTTGCCTAAATCTTTGGTCAACTGCTCCTTATCTGCATCTGTCGAATCGATAGAAGTCATTGTTTCGGCCATCTTAATGGCATAAAACATTAAAAAATAACGATGTTGCGCACCACCTGAATCAAAAATTCGACATAAAGTTGGCCTTAAATCGACAATTCCATTGTATACGATATCATCGAAAATTTCATCACTGCCTTTTTTCTTATCTCCAGAATAGAATTCTAATTGTGTTGTGTGTTTACTTAGCCATTCGCCAAATGCTTTCTTTGTCACTTCTGTATTTGCAGGAATAAGTGTATCTTCGACGCTTTTTTTGTTGGGAAGGTCAGGACCTTGGATAACGAAAAGAATTTCAATGTTCGAGGTGTCATTCACAGGCAATATGCACATATCGATTCTCTTTCTTATGTTCAAACATGACGACCAAAATTTGAAAATCTCATCATCTGAATCACTTGCAAGAGGTGGATGAATAAGATCAAAATTTGTACAACGGGAAGAAATATTTCCCATTTGCAAAAAATTTTTTTTGTGTGCCTAAAAAAAATAACTTTATTCAAAACATGACATATTGAGGAACCAATTTCATAATATCATGAACAGTTTCAGTCAACAAAGTCACATTTATGGGGGTATCTGTGTCAGCAGAGCCATCCCTAACCATCTCCTTGTTCAGATCATTAAAATTGTTAAATATCACCTTGAGGAATTCGTTTCTGTGAGCTATGGAAGTATTTGTATCATTTATTTTCTTAACCAAGCCATCAGTGGTGTTGTTAACTGGATAAAGAACGTCGGTATCAAGCTTGTTTTTTATTGCAATAATCGCGGCTCCAGAATCCGTGTTTCCAATCTTTCTGAGAAAAAGTTCAGCATACTCCACGGCAAACCAAATTAAACCTTGTTTGCTATCAAAGATGCGAAGCATTCCACCAGATTGTTTACTCGCATTAGTTTTATGATTGTGGTAATTGTCATCAGCAGAAACGGGTCTTTTAACGTCAGATGCATGCTTCGTCGCCCAAGCCTCAAATTCAGTTTTTGCGATTAACAAATTGGATCCAACGAGTATTTCTCCAACAAAGAAAATGACCTCCAATACATCGGGTTCATTTGTTGGTAATACAAGTATACTCAAAACGATGCTTTCTTTAACAGCCACATCCCACAAACGCTGGAATTCTTTTAATGCAGGATCTTCTGTTGGTGGGTCATCCAAGGAGGGATTGAAATGACGCGATGAAATGGCTCCCATTGTTATTTTTTTAAAAAAGGGAAAAATTTGGATATTGAAAAAAAATGATATTTTTTAAAAAAAGTATCAAGCACACAAAGTTTTATTATGCGTGAAAAAAGCAAGTTAATTGTTTTTTGAAATCTTCCGAACGCACAAATTCTTGCTTTGAATTTGCATAAACATTACAAACAAGCATTTGCATTTCAATGGGCAAACATGACACCACTTTGAAGAATCTGGTTGCTTGCAATGAAGCATCTTGACGAATGGTCATTAATCCAGAATCCAATGACCAAACACAGCAATATAAACGTGCAGCTGTATCCTGTTGGATCATGGGTGTTATTTCATTAAAAATGCGTTTGGCATAATCTCGCGTGTCAGAAGAGACCATTGAACTCTTGGCAATTCTCTTGAGAATATCCATGGGTGTTTGTCCTGCATCATCACGGATATCAAATGGCACATTGGATGGATAATTTGCATAAAATAATCGCAATAAATGCATTTCTTGTAAAGCGAATGCATGCAATAAAGTAGGTCCTTTGCTTTTGATTTGATGATTATCATAAAATGATAATTCGGTATCGAATTGGATAGCCAAGTTCAAATTAGGTTTGCATTTCAATGCATGTTCAACGGGCCATGGAATATAACATTCCCATATCGAATGCAAAATACACTCGTCGGGAACGTGCATGAGTAAAGCGTCATACAATTCTTCGTTGCGATCCTGTCCGCAACTGTGCAATGCATCGTAGGGGTCCTTGTCTAAATAATATTCGAGAGTTCTATCAGGGTTTGGAATATATTTGAGTTCCTTGTTTGTGTCGATCCGCATTTTTTTTCAAAACAAAAACAAAAACAAACACAGCAAAAAAAACAATGAAGCGCTCCGTTGATCTTGTTGTCGAAGAAAATCTCGAAGCTGCTAATAAGCGTGTTGCAGAGGATGACTCTTCTTCTGAATCCGATTCCGAAACAGAAACGAGTGAAGCATCTGAATATGAGGATTATGAAAGCGATACTGATGACGACGAAGATGAAGCTGAAATCAAATTTTGGAATTGGTTCTTACCCGAGCAAGATCACACAACGGATCAAGATGAGCTTGAGGAGAAACTGGATGACATGTTCACAGACGAGCCTGTTCCAGACATCTTGAGTGATTTCGATACAGCACATGAATTCTTCCAAGAGCATAGTATGGCATGGATACTCAAGAATCATCCATTAGGCAAATATGGATTCACCATCTTGGGAGCACTTAGACATCAAGCAGCTAAACTTAGTGCAAAGGAATATGAACCTTTTGTCGAACGCTTCTTTTTACTCGCAGAATAAAAAATTTTTTTCTCATGCATCACACATATAAAACCCATGGTGTTTTTTTTCATTCACTCTTTGTTATCATCACAGCAAAGGGATTTTTAAAAAACACACACAAATCAAATGGCTCGTACGAAACAAACTGCACGTAAATTAGAAAACACTATTAGCAGCAAAAAGGCTAGAGTTGCAGAGATTGCACGCAAATCAGGTGGCAAGACATTACCTACTGCCGAGCATGTCAAAAAGCCTCACCGTTATCGGCCGGGGACAGTTGCTTTACGCGAAATCAGGAAATATCAACGTTCAGCTGAATTGTTGATTCGCAAATTACCTTTCCAAAGGTTAGTGCGCGAAATTGCCAATGCATTCAAAACTGATTTGCGATTCCAATCATCTGCTGTAGAAGCATTACAAGAAGCCGCCGAATCTTATTTGGTGGGACTCTTTGAGGTGAATTTTTTTTATTCGGTGCATTCTAAAAAAAACACAACAACAACAACAAAATTTCTTTTTAGGACACTAACTTGTGCGCATTGCATGCACGCAGAGTAACTATCATGACCAAGGATATTCAATTGGCACGCAGGATTCGTGGAGAAAGATGCTGATTTTTTTTGTTTTGTCTTTATTTTTCAAATCCAAGCAATAAATGTTGCAACAACAAAAACAAACATTCCAAACCAAGCAACATCCAAAGCATGTGCATCACTGCAATCAGCATTGCAAGTAGGTAAATATTGTAATGCGCTGGTGCACGTTTGTTCATATAGGGAAACACATCCTTGAACGTTATAACAGTACGTATTGCACTTGAGCGTATCGCACTGAATGGATCCAAATGTGCTGGTATTGTATTTGCAATGGCTAGTGCAATCCTGGAACTTGTTTCCACTAAAATCGCATGTTGCGGCTGTCATGCATGCAAAAGCAGCAACAAGAATAAACAACACAACTAATCCTTTGTTCATTTTTGTTTTTTTTTTGCTTATTTGCCTTTTTTGCTTCTCAAGAAAAAAAATGGCTTCTTCTAAATTTGAAGATTATATCAAGACTTTGCCGAACACAAAACGGCACGAAGGAGAATATGGATATATTATCGCAATTAATGAAATTGAAGAATTTCAAGCTATTGTATACAAGTTGAATGCTTTGCACAATGCATTGTATTATCCACTAAATTGGTTCGCATTTTGGATTGTTTTGATAAATGGTTACATGTTAATGTATTGTGGCAAGTTCTACAAATTCGTACTGAACAGTGATGTTGACGACGATATGATAGACATGATCATCAAGGATTCGTCTATAACACACAGGCAATATCTTTCGAATGCAGATAGAGTAGTCAAATTCAATTACATTCGCCAATTTTCAGTACCAAATGATGCACCGCCAATGTTTTACAAGGAACTTGAAGACTTGCTGAATGCAGTATACACAATCACAATGAAATCCAACGATGATGAGTTTGTTCTGCAAATTATGCATTTCATTGCATTCACTATTTGCACTTACTTTTTCGACGATAGTATGCTGCAATACGAAAATGTCGATAATTCCATCATTCCGGTGGAACAATTGGACATAATGAATCGATTTGAAGAAGGCCTGATTTTGGAGGACGATGTAAATGGTATTCAACGTCGCATCCTCTCAGAAAAGAAATGTGATATTATTATGAAAGCATGGCGTCGTTTGTTACCATTTATTGGCATGCGCATCATAGATCATTCACGTGCACTTATCGACGCACTTGCATTATGTGTGCTTGTACAATTGGGTTTCATGCAAGTGAAAAATGACGCCGATGACAACAACACAATGCGCTTCTTTCGCATCGTTGAACGACTTCCATTAGATATCATCACTGGCGTCATGTATGAAGCTGCTGTCAAATACGCACCCAAAAATTCTATTATCAGACTTGCACATGTTTCTGGTGGCGATATCCTGCAAGCGTCAAATTATTTGTTGTTTAGACTCGCCGAAGAAGAAGGACGTTACTACTTCACCGCAGCCGGATTCCAATATACACAATTACCAGCAAGTGCATATCCTCCCGAGAATATTCCACGCATACCTATCACAAGTTCACTTTTTGCGCACGAACCTAATGCCATCCCTATCATTCAACAACAATACCCTGCATATCCACCACCGCAGTATTATTATCCACCTCCACAAGGATATTATCCTCCACCACAGCTGTATCATCAACCACAGCCAAGTAGCAACTATGTGCCTTCCATCAGCAAACCTACTGTCATTTGGATGGACACGAACATGGGTGAAGATTTCCCAGAGCAATGGGCTCGTTTGGAAAGCGAATTTCGTCAATTGGGTTATGATACTCGAGAATTCAATTCTTCTGTTCTACCAAAAGACATTAAAGCACCTGCTATTATCATTCAAGCACCCAGTCCAATGGAAAATCCATCCAGTAACCGCAAAGATCAAACGCCGTTATCCAAAAAGTATCGCAAATCTATTCCCATCATTTACATTCAACGCACCAAAGGACAGCATTATTTAGCAGAAGAGATGCGCACCGAAAGGTATGGATGGTGTTATGTGGATTGGTACGCATTCAATGAAAAGCAATTAGCCAAAAAGATTCTGTCAAAATGGGAATCTAAGCTACCTGAGAGTCTCGATGATCAAATGACCACTCAATTCTCTGCTGAATATCAAAAGAAAGTGGATGCCATGGCTAAATACCAAATTGTGTTTGAGAGTCCGAGTGGAATTACGCGCAAATGGATTGTGCCTATCTTCCAGCTGGCCATCAGTGGCATAAAGTTGTATGGATCAATGAAACCAAATGACGATGAAGGAGGCAATGATATGTATGGCAAGATTGATGCCACATGGGCTATGGCTGCAAGTAAAATGCCACCAAAGGGATGGAGACGTGCAGCTGTGTGTTATCCATCCGCAGATAACTTTGAGCAATTAATGTCTTACAAACCGGATATTCCAAACTGTGATAGAATATGTCGTTTAGTGAATCGAAGTGATCTCAAGAAATGGGGATATGACACTAACCAGAAGATAGCAGAATTGACCAAAATGGGCGTTTTTGCAGTTTCTCTCACCGAATTACGTCCACGCGAAGTACAACAAGGATTGATCACTTATCTTTATTCATCTTGAAGATCTTTTTTTTTGTTGATTGTCCCAGCGATTCTATAAATTTTTTCTTGTCCAAACACAACAAAAACATTTTTTTTCAAAAGCAAACAAGCAACAGCTCCCAGCAACAACAACAGCAAAAATGTCCGAAACAGTTACTCTCCTCAGCTCTGACGATGTCAGAATCACTGTCTCTACTAAAGCAGTGAAGCTCTCTGTCACTATCAAGGAATTACTAGAAGATCTCGAAGGCAGTGTCTCGGCAGAAGTTCCAGTTAAGGCCAAATCCGAAACACTTAAGAAGGTCGTGGAATGGATGGAACACTCCAAGTAAGACCCCCACAAATTTTTTTGTTATAACACCATTCAAAAAATTCTTTTTCTTTCAAAAAAACAAAGGGAGAAATTTGCTGATGAGCAACCTGTTCAGAACGAAGAGGATCGCAAGTTGCCCGAGCTTGACGAATGGGACACTGCATTTTGTGATGCAATGGATGACGATGCTAAAGTGGACATGATTTTGGCTGCCAACTTGATGGACATTAAACCTTTGCTGGATATCGTTTGTATTAGCGTGGCCAACTTGGTTAAAGGACAAAGCCCTGAGGAATTGCGCAAAGTCTTGGAACGCACCAGCAAACCCATCCCTGAAGATCTCAGCGAAGGAATTCCCGGTATCAAGAAGATGGAACAAAAGGCTGATGGAATCGTCTCAGGAGAACCCGCCAACAAGGATGCCGAAGCTTCCAAACGCAAACGTTGATTTTTTTAGAAAGGACAAAATAATAAAACAAAACTTGTGCGAAAAAATGCTTTTTTTTCATTGTGAATCAAAAGAATGAATCAAATATCGCTTGGTTTACAATGAAACCAGATGCAGCTGCATGTCCTCCTCCACCATATCGTTTGGATATTTGTGTGGTATCAAATCCATTAATGGATCTCAAACTCACATTCATTGTTTCTGGATCCTTTTTGTATGATACGACACCCATGCTTGTCATTCCAGATTCCTTGCTGCTCAATGCAGCCAATTGATTCCCAAGTTCACTGCGCAAATCTGAATCTTCAACGTGCACACAATAACATTTGACATCATCATCAACAAACCAAATAAGTTTGCGCGTTTGAAGCAATTCTGCGATTTTAACATCACGCTCTTTAAGAGATTTCTCACCTATGAAGATAAGCGATTCCAAATCCAAATCCACGAGCTGATTGAAGATTTCTGGGTTCTTTTGGTGATCATATTCCAACCTTTTGGCAAACAGACCTTGTGAGAATTCACGTGTGCGAGGTAGTGCATGTCTCCACAAATCGTTATCTTCAACGTGCGCATACTTCATCCTCAATTCAGATGTCGTTGGTGGTTGAAAATAATCAAGTGCAATAGTAGCCCCCGAGCGTTCCAAATCCATCACAACTTCAACATTTGTTGGTAATGGTTTCCATTGATCAACATATTCGATGGCAGTCTTGTGGTGATCCAATACAACCACTTTGTGGACTTTTTGGCTCACTTGTTTCACAAAATCATCTTGTCCAATAAAATCCAACAAATATACATGATCATCTAATGTCATTTGATCAAGTAAACTCTGCGATTGAGGTAAACCACCATAGGTTGTGTGTCCAATAAAAACTGCATTTTCGAGTTTTTGAGAGCAATATGCAGCCAATGCAGCGAAAACACCATCGGCGCAAGGATAGTGATATAACACGAATGACTTCATCTTTATGTCTTAATTTGGGAAAAGAGATACTTACGTGGACAATAACACAAATAAATAGGTCAAAAAAATCAGTGCATGAAAAAAAACAACAAAAAAACACGAAAAAAATGCGCAAGGAGCTATTCTTTTGTTTGCTGATTGCAGCAGCTGTGACTGCATATCATGAACAATCGATTTTGATCGAGAACATTCAAACATTAACATTGAGCAGCTTCCAGGATACACACAGACACAGAAGTCACATGCCACAATTGAAATGCATCAAAGGACCATGTCATGAATTCCAACCAAGCATCGTTCAATGCACAAATAAAGGACATGATGGATTAAATGTGCAATGGCGCTGTGAAGCTGAAATGCCAAGTCAATATGCATTTGGAGAACTCAAAGTGCGTTGTGAAGGTTTCTCTGGCCCAGGGGACAGATATGTACTTGCAGGCAGTTGTGGATTGGAATATGAATTGAAACGTGTTAGTAGCGGTGCCACCACCACGACAACAACAACCACTACTCACCAAAATCATCATTATCCATCAAGTTATAATGATCAAGTGGCATCTTACTTTATAATGTTGTGCTTTTTAATGGTCTTCATGCTCATTGTTGGATACATGATTGTCGTTGTTGCAAGTGCGTTCATCGATTTTTGCACCACTTCATTTGATTGGATTTTGGGAGGAAGAAGATATCCACCAACTGCTCCTCAACCAATTTATACACAACCACCTCAACCTGTGTATGTACATACATCTCCTGCACAACATGTGATGAGCACGCCAGTTGTGGTGCATCACAACAATAATCCAGGCTTTGTAAGATTCCGCGATCCGGCACCTGCATATACAACCACAACAACGACTTCATCAGCACCACAAGGTACAGTGCAACGCACAGGATATGCAAGCACTACTACTAGTGATTGATTAAAAAAGCAATAAATAAAAAACATCAGAAAAAAAACTTTTTTTTATTTCGCACATTCAAACAAAAAATGGAGTTATTGCGAGCTATACGAAAGAATGAAATAGAACGCGCAACTGCGATGGTACCCTTGATGAATAGCAATCAAGTCAATATGATGTATGAAGGCACAAATCCTATCCTAACATCCATACAACATCCAAATGGTTTGCCTGTGTACAAGGCACTATTGAAACATCCAGATATTGTATTGGCGCCGTTCATGATGGCTTCGTTAGTGTCTGTTTATCCAGACAAATTGGAACATTTCCGTGCATTGATAAACCATGAACAAATTCATCCCATGACACATTTCAAGGGCAAAACTGCATTGGGATGGATTTTCGTTCAAAAATCTATTGCACATTACAATTTGATTATCCAAGACAAGCGCTTCAGTGTGAAAATTCCATCATCATATGAATGTCTGAGCACGCTAGAAGGAGGTGATTTACTCGAGTTGTTCTTTGAATGCATCGTCTCACATCCAACTTTTGAACCACCTAAATTGAATCGTCAAATATTTGTTCCTTTGAAACCAGATAGATGGGGTGTTGATCCTTACATTAGCATTGAAACGTGCGTACCTATTCACAGAATTCGTGCAGCTGCATACATGTCTATCATTGTTTCGTTGGTGGTTGATGGATATTTTTCTTGTTGTCCGAAACAGAAAGAGAAGAAGCGTTTTTTCGATTTGATGGTCAAGTTACCCATGGACATGGCTCAATTGGTATGTTTAAGGCATTGTAAAGCGATTCAAGATGTGATCCCTGACAATTTGATTGCACGTATATTACAAGTAAAAAGAGCAGTCTTGTTTTTTTGTTGTTAACATTGAGATTTTATTTCAAAAAGGTCCATTGACATTAGTTTTGATAATACAAGTACTTGCGCAGCATATCGTGTTGTGATAATAGAATGCGCATTTTCGATTTTTTCGGGAAATTCCATTCCCATTTGTCTTACAAATACATGCAAGTTCCCAAAAGGCATCGTGCTAAGTATGTATCGCACAGTATCCCATTTCTTGAGCCAAATGGCTTGCTCCAAAATTATTTCCACATCAGGTGCGCGCGGATGCATAACGCTGGCACGAATATGAACTTTTAAACTGATTTCTCCACGTTCGGGCGCAGCATAATGATGATAGATATTATGATGAAATTGCCGTGTATCACATTGAGGTGTACCAAAGATGTATTGATCAGGTTTGAATACCAAATCAAACATGTCCTGATAGCATTTCTCCGTGTGATCATTGTATGTTATTTGGATATTTGGTGTTGTGGATGTGAACATGATCCGTGCGATATAAACGGCAGCAAAAACAATATCTTGTGGATCATATGCTAAAAACTTGATCACTTGTGCACTCAAATCCAACATGTATTCCACAGCCAGTCGCTCTTCATTGTTCAATTTAAGTGGCATGAGATCAAAAATGGCACGCGCAGTAGGGACGTTCAACCGGAAATCGAAAACATTGGACCATAGACGTGCTTCCATTTGAATGATATCCTGTTTTGAGACGCGTTTGCTATCGCACATGTATGCCATTCCCAATGCCAAATTTCGCTGAGCACCATCAATCCACAATTCGGCTTCGATTCCAGCGGCTTCATATTTGATGGCCATCATGAAGCATGTAACACCGACAAGCTGAAAATTGTTATCAGAGACAACAATTCTTTCGGATGTACATGCGCGATCAAACAATCTCACAGCTAAACCGAATACACACGATCCAAATTCATAATTATAAGCAAATTCCGCCAACCAATCTATCAAAATGGTTCGTGTGCGACTATTCATCCTTTTCGCTTTGCGCCATTTTCCATCATAAAATTTGAGATAATCCTTTGGATGCGCAAACGAAGATTGAGTTTCGCACAAATATTCTAATGGACGCAGATCAACATCATCACCTTTACATGGCGTGATAATATCAACATTGTCCACAAGAAATTGAGATAATCTCTGACACAATGGAGACACTTCAACTTGTTGGAGGAGCTGCTGCTGCTTTTCCATTTTTGGGAATAAAAATAAAAACAAAAACTTTTATTTTTCCCTTTCTGTCCTTGATTTTATAGTTTTTTTTTCGACTTGATATAAACACACACGCGGGTTTTTTGTGTGGTAAAGTTTTTTTTCTGGACAAAAAAGACATGTATCGCGTTCGAGTGCAAGTACCTGTTGGACATAATGTGCCCGATTTGATGGGTATGATACCAAAGTCATTGAATTGGTCAGTGGATTATGTGGAGCACAATGTGATTTATGATATGACAATGATTGTTAAAACCAACTTGTCGCAAATCGAATTTGGCGAACAATTTCGAAATGATTTATTATTGGGTGCATCCAAATTACAACGCCTTAATCCAGGAGATATCATTTGTGAAATAAGGAAATAAATCGGAGTAGAAAAAAACGATCATATCAGAAACGTTTCTTGTCGCACCCTCCCCAACTAAAGAAAAAAATTATTTCCCCGATGTGAGAAAAAAAGCGCGGGAAAATTTTACTTGGCGAGTAGCGTATTTTGTATGTTAGCGGGTTCGTGCATATCAGAAACGTTTCAAACGGAAAAAAAGCAAACGTCCAAATCTAAAAAAAATGCGAAAAGCTCGATTTCAAAAACAAAACAAAAAAACACGAAAAAATTTTTCAGCGCGCTCGAATGACAACAGCTGCCGGGATCTATAGCAAATGGCAATGCGAAGAGTATTTGAAATTTGTAGATTTTACAGACATTAATAGGCCCACGTTAGATCACATGTCATGCAAATCGCTTGGAAATGAAGAAGCTTTTCGTAATTGTGCTTATTGTGGTCCATGGTTTAATGATTCGGATGCCATGGCTATTGGAATATGCACATTAATGCATTTTGGAGATCTGGTCATCTTGTTTTCGAAAAGGCAACGGAAGGGCGTCTTTATTCATGAATGTGTCTATGTTCCCAAAAATCCAACGGATAAAGCTCCCATTAGAATAGTGACAAGCAAAGTGTCTCCATGGTGGGTTTTGAGTGCTCCTCCTGTCCATTACATTGCCATTCCATACAATGAGCAAGGATTCAACAAGTTTGGGATTGTGCAATCTAATGGATTATCGTTTGTTCACAATGGAGAATCTGTTACGCTGAATTTCCAACAATTCATGTATTCAACTTCTACAGGACAACGTGCATTAATGAAAACTGTGGTCAATCTAGAATATGATTTAAAGCAACCCATGTACAAAATTTTGGTTCCCAAAATTCAAAACTCATTTTTTGTCCCGCAATAAACAAAGATGATTTTGAAAACAGCACTTGTGCTCTTTTGCATAATGTGCAGCACAAATATGATAGTATATATGTGCACTACAAAAACTGCCATAGAATGCTTCTTATTGTGGATTCTACATTTGCGCGTTTGTTATATGTTTGCGTATTCGACCAAACGCACGACAGCAGAAGATTGGGAATTGTTGTACTTGATGGAATATGTAAAGATCCCCGCATGTTTATTGCTTGGATGGACAAAAGTTTACTATGAATTCAATTTCTTGTGCACATTAATCTGGCTAATTTGGCACTTGTATAATATCCAATGTCGCAAAGTTGGGAAAGTTGAATATCCTCCATCGTACATATCTAACCAAGAAGACGAAGTAACTACTCAATAAAAAAACGCTCCTTTTTAAAACATCAAAAACAAAAAAATGTTAAAGGCATATCGCATTGATGCAAAGGAATTAGAAGAATTATGGAGTGCTATTGCAAATCCTCCATTTGGATGTCAACGGCGGACTCCCAATAACAAAAACGTTCGACAATACGAACAAAATAGCAAATTCCCCAAACCCAGTGTTTGGAATATTCATCAATTCACGTTATATCAGCCATTGGAATACTTTGATGTAGTCAAACTCATGACAATCGAACATCCAATCGAGTTCAGTGTTTTTGATGATTTTAGGGCCACTGTGCACACCAATAATCCAAACAAGAATGATAATACAAGTTTTGTTGTCGAATCACGTTATGAAGCGTGCACTTCAGTGCTCACAGAAACTCTTGTAGAATGCATGAGTAGAGCCACTGGATTGGTATGGAAGCGCGAAACTCCAGTCAAAATGACAGAAGGTTTCCCCACTGGTTGTCGTGCAGATTTCACATTAAGTGATAATCAAACAACAATATGTATGATAGAGGGTAAGAATGGTACATCCAATTTCACGCAAGGTTTAGGTCAATTGTTTGTGTACATGACTCAGTTTGATAAACCCATGTTTGGAGTGTTGACTGATGCGCACAGATTCTTGTTTGTTCGGTGTGATCCACAAAATGGCACGTGCACAATTGCTTCGCGCATATTATATTTGACCGATTTTATTTCATTTAAAAATATTGTCACTGTTTGGTTAAACTTGGCATTAAAGACACGCAACAGTAAACCATCAAAGGCACAAAAACATGCATTTAATCGTATCCTGAATCAAGAATTTAATCAAGAAATATGGAATTCTCTAGAAATCGAAGATTGTTTTGTTTATTGCCAATAAACGAAATTTGTTTATCACAAATTTTTTCTGCTTAAAAAAAACTCGTTTTGGGGAGCTCGTCCATTTTTTTTCGTGAAGAGAGAGAGAAAAACACACACAAAAAAGGAATGCAAAACGCGGAACAAATCATGAACGCGAATAACGCTGCTGCTGCTAACAACACCGATTTCGCGATATTTATCAAAGACAAGATCAAAGAATTAATAAAGATGCCCATGAAGACGATTGTTATTGACGTGATTAAAGAATCACTTATTGATCATGCGCCTTCAAAACCGGATTATTACAACAAGATTAAGCATTTGTACAAATCATATCATAAGAACGCCGGCTATTCATTGAGCGAAAGCGACCAACAGGATTTGAATATGCTATTATTGATTTCTGCTCGGAGGCACAAGGACATGTACATCCTAATGAATTGCACGTTAGATCAAGCAGAAGATTTGATTGCTTTGCTTAAAGCATGCAAGAAAAAGCAAAATCAATCAACACAACATGCCAAAAAGGTGGCTGCTAAGCAAATATCGGAACTGAAATTGCCATTCCAAGATTCAGCAGCAGAAGACAGCAGCGATTCAGAGCAGCAACAACAACAGCAACAAAAAAAGAAGCTTCATTTCCATGAATATCAACCACTGCCTGCCATGCTCCCACCACTTGAACATTTGCCACCACCATCAATAATAATAAACAAACGCGAAATAGAACTCGTCGATAATCAACAACAACCACAACATCAACAAATCACTTTATTGAAACAGGAAGTTGAACTTCTAAAGCGGAAGCTGGAGATTAGCGAAACGGAGCACAGAAAGACACGTAAAATATGTAATGAATTGAATGCGGTGATAAACACCACCAAAATCTTGTTAAATAAAGTTATATCTTGATATCAAAACTTTTTTTTCTTCACAAAAAATCAACGTTTGTGCGTACGATAATACAAGTCTAAATTGCGTTTGGGAATGTATGTGATGATAAACTCTAATTCATCTTCACTTTCTTTGTTGATTCGATAATCATAGCTAAGTTGGTCAGACACATCAATGAAGCGCATGCATAGTTTGTGTATACTATATTTCATTACTGCATAGACCAATTTACCTGGCCATCTGGAAATCGTAAGCACTAATTCGACAGCTTCATCTTCGCGAATAATCATTTCATCTACAGTTTCATGCAAGGCACGCACATAATCAGCAGCCATTGTGCATGCCATTTCAATCTCTGTAGAATACAAATCTGCCCCTTGCTCCATTTACCGGCGAATTTTTTTGATTTTTTTTATTTTAAATTTATTTTTTACTCAGCGGCGATGATGGCCATATATAATCAATTTACAACTATCAAGTGTACCACCTTTCACGGTAACAGTCCATGCTCCATTCGGATCATTTTCGCCCCAATTAAAAACTGTCATTGCAGGCCATTGTACAAGCCATTCGGTTGATCTATCCCAATATCTGCGAGTGAGAATTTGCGACACAGTTTCATGTGCAGATATCAATTCCAATTCAATATCGCCTCTATATCTCGTGGGTCTAATGTCCACTTGCGCAATGGTATGTTCCACAACAAAATCTTTTGAGAGTGGGATATTCACATCATATTTGCAAACAGATTGTGGTCCAGGATAAATACAATCAAATTCATATCGTTCTTGTTCGGCTACAGGAATCCAATAGCGTGCTACTTCCACCATCGCTTTTGCATCAATCAAACCAAAACCATGTAATGGATGAAATAATAATCCATTACCATTCATTTGCCATTTGATATGATCAGATTGGAAAGGTTGTGATGTGGTGGCAATGAGCCATTGAATATCTCTCCATGACAAATCAGGTCGCACTTGAAGCACCAATGCAATCACTCCAGCAGCAATAGGAGCCGCTGCCGAAGTACCACCATGTTTATCTGTGCATCCATTTCTGATATCCGAAGTATAGATATAATCACGTTTGTTGCTAGAGAATGCAACTGCCATTTGCGCAGTGCACCATTCCTGGTAATTGGGTGCGTTCAAATCACGATCAATAGCTCCTATTCCAATAGTATATATGGAACTCACATAACCATCGTATGCGCAATTATCACCATTCATGCCACCATTCCCCGATGCAAACACAAATATAGATCCTAAACCATCACGCCCATTTGTCGTGCCTTCTTTCAACGCTAATTGTGTTAATGGACCAGGTGCTTCAACAGTTTCTCCATCATCAGGCGGACCCCAACTGTTACTGTAAATGTGATTAACGTCAGAGGCATATGTAAGTGCACTTGCCTCCAAAACATCACTAACAGGGCCTGATAAGATGCGAATGCCTGCAATATGACTGTTATATGCAATTCCAACTCCACACTTGTTATTATCAGCTTGAGCAGCAATTTCGCCTGCACACCTGGTTCCGTGCATATCATCTGCGAGCATAGGAATAGGTTCCGGCTGATGCAAATTGAAATCATGACTACCTTGTGCATTATAACGCTGCACAAATTCATCATGATGGATATCTAAACCATCATCCACCACTGCCACTCCAACGCCTTTACCATCAATACCTTGTGACCATATGTCTTCCATTTGCATCAAATTGTGATGCCATTGCAACTTGCTATACGGGTCATTGAAAAAATTGCGTTTGTTACGCACAAGAGGTGTTTGCACACTCGATTCTTCAATCAAGTGACCACTGTTTTCGTGTACATATCTAGTTGCACTGGTTGATTTTAATTTGTAAATGAAATAACGTTGTAAACCACCTGCAGGTTCAACATATTCAATATGTTCAGGATTATCATCTGCAATGCGTTTAGCTGTCACAATGGGATCTTCACCATCGATTGGCACAACCTTGATGGCCACTAATGACGATGCCGAAGCAATTGACAACAACAAGAAGAAGAAAAATAAAGATTTCATCAGCATTGTTTAAGATGAATTTTATTATCGATAATTTTAGCCTCCGTTTTAATAAATGACAAAATTTCACTCTTTTGTTTAGCAGTTGTTTTTTTGGTGATAAATTTATCCATTACTTGTGCAATGGTTGCAGGTTCGACGACAAGGAATTGCCGTAATTCATCCAGCAAATGATGTTTTGATGCCGAATTATCAATACTATTTTTCATGACATTTTTAGCTTCTGCGAGGATTGTTGGCAATTGTTGTTGTGTTCTTGTTGTTGCTGCTAAAAATTCAGTTGTTTCATCTTCACTGTCACTCAAATATTCTGATGCTTCTTTAATAAACAAAAATTCTTCTTCTTCGCCTTCTTCTTCGCGAATAGATTCAAGTCCATCAAAATCATCATCACCTCCACTCCGGAAAATATCATCATCTTCTTCACCAAACGCCTTTTGCTTATCCTTTGGCATTATTATTTCATCATCGTCATCTTCTTGTTGTTGGACAAAATCTTCTTCTGGTTCATCATCGCTGCCTGTATGAGGGACAATGGTTGTATCTTCTTCTTCATCATCGTCATCATCATAACCCTCTCCCAATAGACTTACATATGAAGTTTTCATAATCATTTGCACTGTTGGTTTTTCTGGCAGCTTTTCCTTTTGTTGTTGTTGAACAAGTGGTGGTGGTTGTTGTTGATTGTATGGAATTCGTGGACGCCTGGGTGTAAACTTGTAATAGCTATGCAACAATTTCATGCGGAATCCATCTTCATGCTTTGCAAGCACTAAATAACACTGTTTTCGAGATTCATCTTGTCTCCCTTCATAGACTACATCTTCTTTCTTATTATTTTGACACTTGATTGTCCATAGTTCATTTTCATGATAATAAGCCTTTTTTTTCTCTTCAGACCATTGAGGCATGTAACTGACTTGAATGCGCTTGTTTTTTGGGATATTGCGTGCATACCGCATAGCTTTAGCTTTCCGTTTGCTTTCAATTAATTTATAATCATACACTTCTCGTTTGGCACTTTCGCCAATAACAGATGGTTTCGCATGATAATCAGATGGAAAAGATGCTACATGCACGGGAGCTGGATTGTATGGCAAAAATACATTATATTCCTTATTGGGCTCTAATAAATCACCAAAATTTTTTGTTATTACAGACATTTTTTTGTCGTTTTTTTTATTATTTACAACCCGAACAATCCGGCCCGCCTTTAGTACAAAATTGAGCACCTGCTTCAATGGCAAGTTGTTCCCGTTTTTTAATATTTTCTTCGGATAATTCATCATCAATTATGGGCGGGGATGGTGTAGCACTACTTGCCATGCGAAATTCTAATAATTGATCCTTGTTGTTGTCCACTAAAGAAATCGAAGAAGGTTCGCGTGAAGAAAGTTCTTCAGCAGCAGCTTGATCTACAGTGAATTGGATGGCTTCAGTAGCAGGGCGAGTGCGTAAATAATACATGCCAGTCTTCAATCCTTTTTTCCATCCATGGAAATGCATGGAGGTCAGTTTGCCAAAGTTGGGGTCTTTGATATGAATGTTGAGTGATTGTGATTGACAAATAAACACACCTCTATCAGCAGCCATGTCAATAATCGTCTTTTGTGAAATTTCCCAAACAGTTTTGAAAACGGCACGAATCTCTGCCGGGATTGATTGAATTTCTTGAATAGATCCATCTTTAGCAATGATTGCATTTTTCATGGCAGCATTCCATAATCCAAGTTCAGTTAAGCGCTCTATCAAGATGGTATTGACCACTTGAAATTCGCCAGATAAGACACGACGCGCATAAATGTTGGAAGTGAAAGGTTCAGTTGATTCATTCAATCCCATGATTTGTGCAGTAGATGCAGTGGGCATAGGTGCCATAAGCAAACTGTTACGAACACCATGTTCAGCAATTTTGGCTCTCAATCCATCCCAATCCCAACGACCAGACATTTGTTTAGGGTTCACATCCCACATATCCCATTGCAAAAAGCCTTTGCTCATGGGGGAACCTTCGTAAGTTTCATATGTGCCTTCCTCTTGAGCCAGTAAACATGATTCGCTTAATGAAGCGAAATAAATGGTCTCAAAGATATCAATATTCAACTTTTTAGCTTGTTTGCTATCAAATGGCATGTTCAAAAGGCAAAAGGTGTCTGCAAGCCCTTGGACACCCAATCCAATAGGGCGATGTCTCATATTGGATTTTCTGGCTTCTGGCACTGGATAGTAATTCACATCAATAATCTTGTTTAGATTGCGCGTCACAACACGAGTCACTTGATATAATTTGGTGAAATCAAATAATCCATTTTTGCGATCAACGAATCTCGAAAGGCATATCGATGCTAAATTGCAGACGGCAACTTCATCGGGGGCAGTGTATTCAACCACTTCACAGCACAAGTTGGATGATTTGATGGTACCCAAATTTTGCTGATTAGATTTCCTATTGCCTAATAGAGAGAGAAAAAAAACGATTTACAAACAAACGGGAAAAAGAACAAAAGAAAATATACATGCATCCTTGTATAGCATGTAAGGTGTGCCCGTTTCGATTTGGGATTCCAAGATGGCAAACCAAAGCTTTTGAGCCTTGATAACTTTGCGTGCCAATTTAGGTGTTTTCTCATACTTGGTGTAAAGTCTTTCAAATTCTTCGCCCCAAGTATCCGATAGCCCAGGTGCTTCATCAGGGCAAAACAATGACCATTCGCCATTCTCTTCGACGCGCTTCATAAACAAGTCTGGGATCCATAGTGCATAGAATAAATCGCGTGCGCGTTGTTCTTCTTTTCCAGTGTTTTTCTTGAGATCTAAAAATTCGAAAACATCAGCATGCCAAGGTTCCAAATACATGGCAAACGAACCAGGTCGTTTGTTACCCCCTTGATCAACATAACGCGCAGTATTATTATACACGCGCAACATGGGCACTAATCCATTGGATATGCCATTCGTACCTGCAATATAACTGCCAGTGGCACGAATATTGTGCACACTGATACCCAAACCGCCAGCTGTTTTGCTGATCAAAGCTGCTGTTTTCAATGTGTCATAAATTCCTTCGATGCTATCATCTTTCATCTGAACCAAAAAACAGCTGGATAATTGAGGACGAGGAGTGCCTGCATTGAAAAGAGTTGGTGATGCATGAATAAAATGACCCTCGGACATTAATTGATATGTTTGAAGAATCTTGTCCAGATTATTTGCGTGAATACCCACAGCCACACGCATCAACAGGTATTGTGGCCTTTCAAAAAACCTGCGGTCATGCGATTTCAGTAAATATGACCGCATTAAAGTCATGAATCCAAAATAATTGTACTCATAATCACGTTCATGAACAATGGCCTCATCAAGCACTTTTGCATTAGCCATGACCACATCATATGTCAATTGACTTACCATAGGACAATGCCTCTCTGTCTTGGGATTCACATAATCATACATTTGTTTGATGGCATCAGAAAATTTTGGGGATGTGAGTTTGTGTAAATTAGATACTGCAATACGAGCAGCCAAAATGCTGTAATCTGGATGAGTTGACGTCTTGTATGCAGCCACTTGTGCAGAAAACTCATCCAAATCAGCAGTGCTCATGCCAGAAGTCATTCCTGTAATCACTTCCTTGGCAACAGCTGCTGGACTTACATGATTCGTATCCAATCCGTAACACAAGGCAGAAATGCGGGCAGTAATCTTGTCATATTCAACAGCTTCATGCCTCCCATCCCTCTTGACCACATACATACTTTCCATTTTTGGAAAAAAATATCAGCTCTTTTCTTGTTTTTTTTTCAAAACAAAAATTAAGAAATGAAACACAAATTTATATACTCTCCAAAAAAGAATCTTATTTCTTTTTTTATTTTTTTGGTGGACAATAAGCTAGTTCGTCATATACACACAAGAATGTAGCATATATGGGATATTCCTTCCTTAACAAATCCGGTTCAAATCCAAACATGTCGTTAACATCCATGAAATATTCTTCGTATAAAATTCGGAAACCTTCAAATTGATCATTGCGCATAAAATTAACCATGGCTTTGTTTAGTTTCACCAAATCTGCTTGGACAGCAGCTTCTTCAGTTGCACCAGCGAGATTCATCTCATGAACCATGCGTGTAACAGTGCGATTCCCACGACCACGATCTTTCATGATCAAGTATAACATAGGGGTACCCACTGTTGTGGATTGTGTATTGAGCACCTGATCAATTTCGGTTCTGGTAAGCGTTTCATTCATGTATTTGAGCAACATGTAAAATGGAATTTTCAAACGCACATCTGTCACGATATGCATAATGTTCATATTGTCGCCATTCACTGCAATATCCAAATCCACTTTGCCCATATCCAACATCAATTGTGTAATATCATCCAATTCGGGGCGAATCCATTTTTTTTTAATGCGAGGTGATAATCGTAAACCAGTGGCTGCTGCTTGAAACACGGTTTCCACTTTCCGAAACTTGTATTTCCCAGGTTCTGTTTTGGCCAATGAGTGATCAAAGTAGGTGTTGACAAGAGATGGATCTTGGAACAATAAACGTTCAACACATGTTTTGTCAGCGGATACTACAGCCGTTTGAATATCCTTGCAACAAAGCACAAGTCCGATGACAAAAAACAAGAAGAAAATTGTTTTCATTTTTTTTTATTATTTCGAAGAGTAAAGTGCAAACAAGAGATTATTTTGAGATTTGTTAGACACTTTTGCATAAATATATATTTCCCAATCTGTTGCTGGATGAGCGAGCATGCACGTGTTTAAATTGCTTGCAAGCCACGTGCATTCTTCTGGACTGAATTGTTGTTCTTCAATGGATACATTAGATGCTCTATCTAACCAATATCGTTGATCAGCATGACCAGGAACACGAAAATGAACCAATTCGGCAACACAACATGAAGTTATCAATTTCAAAAGTGAATAATTTGGATCCGTGTCATAAATTATCTTTGATTGCCACTCTTCTTCATTAAAAAATTTACAGTGTAACATCGTCTTTTTTTTGTGTGTGGTTGTCCAAAAACAAACAAAAAAAATGGGCGCTTTCGAATCTAGAGCTATGGGACAATCTGTAGATGGAGTTCCAATATGGATTCTTCCATCGTCTAATATACGAAAAAATTGGAATTCATTTTTGGATCAAATTTTACTCAGTGTTGGGATCATGAATTCACAAGGGAAGAATGTCACAGTGGAACTTGATAATTTGCACACTGGTCATATGCGCATGTACATGAATAAAAAATTGTTTTTGGAATTGAGTTTCGCAGACAATACTCGCCATTTGCCAAAAGTGCTACCAAAAGGTTTTCAACCATTTACACCGTGTATGATCAAACGAGTACAACCTCCAGCATTAACAAATTCTACAGGCGCTCAATGTTTTTTAAATTCACTAAGTCAATGCATGTGGAACAATCCATTGTTGTTAGCTGACATGTACATTTTAAAGCAGAAGTTGATAGCGTTCAACCCTCCAGATCCTGTGCATCGCGATCCAGAATTGCATTCTTTTTTCGATAAAACTATTCGATTCAAAAAATGGTTATTAGCGCATTTCGATGAATTTTTGTTGGCAGGTACAACAGACAAGTTTGATCGAAAGAAAACTGATGCAATTTTGCTTGAATTTCTCGCTGGATTATCACTGAGCGGCGGTCAAGAAGATGGAGCCGAAATCTACTCGTACATTATCAACGACATGGAATATCTCGATGACACGCTTCCCCCAAATCACAAAATGATTTGGAATTTCAAAATACACTTTTCGAAACTTGATTCGGGCTCTTCGCCATTACTCGTGTATGGAACGCGCGGATTGATAGATTTTAACTTGTTGTATCCAAGAAGATTGGATTTTTTGGATAAACCAAAAACAGAAGATTTTTTGATATACCACATCAAACGAGACCCCGAATTGTTGCCTCGAGTATTGGTCGCGCAATTCCAATTTAACATAGAAACACTCGAACATTTGGAAGCTGGAAAAATAACGATACAACCTACATACGATTTTTCATTTCCCAATAGAAAGCCAATAACGTTTTCGTTGACGGCAATATTGTGCAGGGTAGGTAATCATTTCTGGTCATACATGTTCGATTATCATCAAACGAACAAAATATGGAAGTCGGATGGTCCCAGTGTGCGAGAACATACTCTTTTTGGCACAAAAATGCCTTTGCAAATCATACGATGGCTAGAATACTATAGCACGAGAGAACAAATTATGATCATGTTCTTTACACGTTTGAATTGAATTAAGAAAAAAATGTTTATTTTTTTATTTGATCACAATTGTACATACGATTTGAATTTTGATAATGCTGTTTCGATCTTGTCTTCGTTAATCTTGTATTTTCCATTTTGTTGTGGTTGACCATCATCCACAATAGCACAATACAAGAATTGTTTAATGTAATCGTTTGCCAAAACTTGCACAATCGCAACTGTTTCATTCAAATTTGACACTTGTGCATCAGAAGCCTTTGAAAACACACGAATGTCATCTTGCACAATAGCTCCAGCATTTTTGCTCAAGTTTGTATAGTAGCGTTTACCCATCGCCGAAAAAATTTTTTTTCTTTCCAACCACCCAAACGTGTGCGCGTGAAAAAAAATGATATATAAAGCTCGAGTAAATGAAAGGGCTTTTTTTTCAATTCCACACGAGCAACAAAAAAAAGTCTCCCTTTTTTTCCTGTGCATAATGACTGTTGATATCGCCGCAATTGAAGAGGAACCGCCTATGATGACACCTGTTGTAAAACGTCTTGACAAGAAAGGTCGTTTAGTAACTAAAGGAGCATCGAATCCACAAAAGCGTGCTGGATTGCAAATGCCTATTGGACGCATTAGACGCTTTTTGCGTAAAGGTCGTTATGCCAGTCGGATTGGCAATGGTGCACCTGTTTACATGACCGCTGTTTTAGAATACCTTGTTGCTGAAGTGATGGAATTGGCAGGAAATGCTGCTCATCAAAATCACAAGAAGAGAATCATTCCTAGACATATTCAGTTAGCCATTCGCAATGATGAAGAATTGAACAAAATTTTGAGCCACGTTATTATTTCCCAAGGTGGTGTTTTGCCCAACATTGCCACTCAATTGCTGCCTGCCAAGACGCAACAAAAACTGAAGGAAGAAAGAGCCGAGAAAGAGCATAATAAAGTTAGATATGAAGCTAAACAACACGCTGCTGTCAAGAAGCCCGTCGCAGCAAAGAAGTCACCTGTCTCCAAGAAGGCCGCGGTAGCAAAGAGTGACGAGACTGTTCATGATGATCTTGATGATTTACCAGAATCAAAAGTTGCCAAAGTTGTTGTCGAAGAAGACAATATTAAAACAGAATAAAAGTTTTTCTCTTTCTTGAATTTTTTTTCTTCACAAAAAACACACACAAAACAAAAAAAACATGGAAATTGAGCTGGGTCCATTTCACAATAGCGCTGGTAAAGCACATTTTGCTACCTTGTTTGCACCTAATCAATTGACAGATTTTGAAAAGGCAGAAGGTATAGTGAAATTCAAATTGTCCAACGGTGACAATGCAATTGTACTTCCAGAAAATGTTACTGTGCAACGACAAACGTTCTACCGAAATGAATCGAAATATGCACCCAAAACCATTGTCAGTGTCGATGATTTGGCCAAGGATTTGGAAAAACAAGCCGTGATAACGCCACAAAAGAAAGTTATTCGCACTGAAGAAATCAATATTGTTACATGGAACACACTCAAGTTGGGATGTGTCAATGACGAAGAAGGGCTCAAAACCGTGAAATCGCATTTCGAGAACCAGGATATTGTTGTGCTGCAAGAGATTCCACAAGCGAGTGGTTCTGAACGCATTGAGAAAATTGGAATGGCATACAAATTGTCAACAGCCTCTGGAAAGGCACCGGACCATAAACGACCTGAATATCATGCAATGTTGTTCAATGAAGAACGTGGATGGAAAGTCGAGAGCGAGCACACATTTGAACGTTCATTCTTGTCTGGCATGGAATTTGACTATGCTCCTTTCACATGCGTTTTCACGAACGAGCGTTTATTGCCTGGTGGAGACAAACTTTGGATCACAAGCGTACATTTGCCGCCTGTCAGTCGTGCTGCACAACGCGATGAACATCTCAAAGAATTGTGCAAATTGTATATTGCACACATTGCTTCGCATGAGAGTGGAATGGATGGTTTTCATGTCATTGCTGGAGATTTCAATTGCCATCCCAAAGAAGTTCTCAATTATGGATTCATTATCGGCGCTGACAGCACTCAACTCACAACATCAGAGGGTCACAAATGTTATGATAACATTGTTTATTCACCGGGAATAAAAAACAAGTTCCATTGCGCATTGACAGATACTATGCGCACCAAACAAAACTTTGTATTTAGTGATCATTTGCCCGTGCATGCACGGTTTGTGCGCGATATTCAAGAATAAACAAAAAAACGCGTTCTTTTATTCATCAACAACAGGTACAAATATGAAACTGCGTTTATGACGCACAACACATAAATTCAATTGAGTCTTGTAATATTTCATAAAGTATTGCTTGTCGGGTGTTTGCCTTGCCAAGATGTATGGCAAATGCTCGTATTGAGGGAACATGTCGATATCCGGATGTTTAGTGATTAATTCAAAAGCTTCCTTATCGCCAGTGCTCATGATTAAGAGCAAAGGGGAAACTGATCCAGGTTGATTTGGGCATGCACCCATTCCGAGCAATAACCGCATGTATCTGATGCGAATAGGTTTATCTTCAGGGCATGCAATCAACGCTTCAAGTGCCGTTCTAGGTAAATCCATCCATGGAATTTGGCGTTTGCGTAAACAATGTTCGCGCGGAATAGTTTTGAGTTCAAAGTTGACGTCTTTGCCCAAGAACAAAACGAACATCAAATCTGCCAACCGAGTTTCCAAATGATACAAGCACTCAATGAATACAATTTCGAGTGCATGTTGTTGTAGAGAATTGAGATGTTCAACTTCACACCAACAAACATCATTGTCGTTGTTAACCAAATGCTTTGCTTCATCTTCCATCTCTACCGCTAAATCTTCAATGATCATGCGCAATGTATGTGCACATTTGAGTGCATTATCTCCATTCCATACTTTCAACAGTTCAGATCTTCGTTTAACGGTGGTATAAAACCGCGTTTGGAACTCACGACAAGCGCGATATGCTTCTGCACGCGTCATTTGTTTTTGTTTTGCAAAACGCAAGAAAGAAAAAAAATGGATCAAGCTTTGCTGCGTTTTGAAGAACGACAAAGAGTGGAAGCGAGAATCAAAGCTGTGCGCGAAAATATATGGACAGAATTCAAAACATTAGTTCGACAAAATGGCGATTTGAATGGCGCACTTGAAATTTTTCGCGAACACCCAGATTGCATCGAAAACACCAAATTATTCAATTTCTTGTTACATCAAACTGGACAAAAGGGCGATGGCCAATGCATCCCATTTTCATACTTGAGCTCTTTGGATTCCATTCGCCCATTCTTAACTTACGCAATATTATTCCAAATGTTGACTGTGGAAGATGTACCCATTGAATGGTCGCAAACTGCACTTGAATGTTATTCGATGGAAACGGATAAAACAACAAGAGCAGAAACAAAATTGCCAATTGTTTTTGTGGCTATTACATATGCTAAACCACAAACAGAATTATTCCAATGGATAGATGCATTGGCACGCAATACAAATGCATTCGAGTTTTTCACGCAACGAAATGATGGGCGATCTATCTTGGATTTCATACGTTCACAAGATAGGTTCGTTGAAGCACCACTTGATGAAGATATGCACTTGGAAGAGATGGAACGCGAACTTGAAGAATATTACAAGAGTTTGTCGCCTTACGAACGACAAGGACCACCGAGATACTTTTCAATGACTCGATTGACTGTGTTGAGACTTCGATTGACTTTGCATTTGGATGAAATAATGAATTGTGAATTTTGAAGAATAAAAAAAGATGTAAAAAAAAGGAACTTTGGGTACATATATTGGCGTCATGCCCAACATTTTGGCTATGAATTCATTCAATATTTTACGCCCAGAGAACTTACTGTCATACGACAATTCGCCAATTTTGATTATCTTCAACGAATTTTTAATGAGCGAAACACTAGGATCTGATGTCGAAATCAAATTGGCCAATTTCTCTGCATATCCACTTCCCAAAAAAATATAATGTTCGTTAACATCATGATTATCAGGAGGAGGATTGAAGGTAAATCTCAAAAGTCTGTAGCCGTCAATTTTACTGGTTTCACTTGCCCATGGTGTATATTTTGGAGGTTTGGCTTTCGAAATTATGCCAGCTGGTGGTTCATCATAGGAGATAATCATTGGCTTTATTGCAAAATTTGCATGAGGCCAAAGAAATTCCATTAAAAAATTGTCGATGGCTATTCTTGTTTCCTTTGGTATTTGTTGTTGAATGTCAACGATCACAGTAGGTCTATACGATAAAAAATCCAAAGTACCCTTTAGTCGAGGTCTATATTGTCTGTACCAAAATGTAAGCCACTCTTCGACTGTATCGGATTTGATTTCAGTAAAAGTTATATATTTGCGCGACCAAATTTTGTAAGTTCCAGAAGAATATGACAGTATATAATCTTCTTGGGGATTTGGTAGCTGCTTTTTGTTTTGATTTAATAAAGTGTGATCAGTTATATAACGAACAACGATTCCATGTTCGTTGTATGCATCTGGTATTTCGCTCACTGACCAACCTATAGGAGCTCCATATAGTATTGGCTGAAAAGCTGTTCCCTTTGGGTTATTGACATTTTTGTATACAAAGTTTGGAAGTCGAGAACAAATCTTCATTGCTTGTTCATGAAAATCCCCACTCCGCAGAAGCATCACCTCATCTCCATTTTTTGTACCAACGTCTACCACAGGTTCGTCATCAGAATCGATTATTAACATTTCATTTTCTGTTGATGAAGTTTTCAGTATGCGCAAAACAGATTGGGTTGATCCTGGTAATTCCAGAATGGCAACATTCCCATAGATGTTGCCAATGTAAGGACCAAGTTCATTTAATAACCATTTGAATTCTGGACGACCCAATGAACCTTGAATGTCAATAACATCTTCGTCTTGTATTATATCCTTCGACGAAAATCCGCCCATTTTTTCTTTCTTTATCCTTTTTTTTAAAAAAAAGTTAAAAACAAACTCCTCTCTTACATGGCATAACCACACACCCAAATCACATTATTAAAAAATTAATATTACGGACCAAAAAAAACACGCACGATTTTTTTTGTTTGAGAAAGAGACAGGAGAAAAAAAATGCACGGTGAACAATTGATTGTTATTCCATACAGTAAAGATACCACCCTAATATTGAATGGAGAATCGTCTGGGCAAATTGTAAGCGACGACGATGTTGATGAGATGTTGTTAGCCAGTGACGATGGCGATATCAATGAAACTTCAATCATACACTTTGATACGGACGACAATAAACATTTTGCAGTGTCAGCGGCGTCGATTTCACATCTCACTGGTTCGAGTGCCGGAAAGGTGGCAAAAGAGATAACAAAAAGAGTCATATTTGATGCATGTTGGTACAATCCAGAATCATCCGACGATCCAGAACCTTGGTTAACATGGCTCCCGCGCACCCATATTTCGAAAGATGTTGTGATATTGAATCACGAAACCAAGAATCTTTATGTTCAATGCGATTCTAAAGGCAATTTAACAGTGGCACAAAAATTTGCGAATCAAATATGTATCGATGTGTTTCCTAGAGGAACTATCGCCAACATGAACAAGTTATCCAATGATGTCAAATGCATTTATGCAAGCAAGCGACAACAAGAGTTGTGCGCCAAACGAATTCGTATAGACTCGGATGTATTGCTTCATCACGAAGTTCCAAGCAAAGTGGACAAAAATGAAGAATTTGATTCTATGAACAAGAGACAACAAATTAAGGTAAATTTTGCAATTCATGTGTTTATGACAATACCTCACGATAAGGATAATGTATTCATGGAACGTGATGATGATGGAAATACAGAATTTGTGGGTGCGACTACAACCCCATCCAAACTAAAAAACTTTAACGATTGTGTTATTCGCCTTGTTCGTCTTGGAGAAGTTAATAATCAATACATCTTTGCAGCATTACTTGTTGTATACTTTTTGGAGAAAGATCCCAGCAAAATTGGCAATAGCAACAATGCAATACTCGACGTATTACAGGGTATCAATGAATGGCCCAATGATATCACACAAATTCAATTGAGGGATGCAATCGAAAATGAAAGCGATACTCAAAACAACGCTGTTCAAGCGCATACAGAATATTCATTTGATCGCGACACTTTCGCATGGTTGACAACTTTAATGTTTACTAATTTGAAAACCACACAAATATCCAAAATACCTGTAAACAACACTGCACCAACTTCACCTACTGCTGTTACAATTGACACAATAAATTATCCAGGTTTACAGCAACTGATCAATACTCATGCGGTCGTGGTCTTTTTGAAAAGCAACGACCCCGTTACACCTATGATGTTGGTTAGCGGTTCAGTGATAGTATTTGAAAATCAATGCAACAACTTTGATGATCCGATAAAGTTCAGAGCGGAAATTGAAAAACAAATAGAAGAAAATCAATGGGATTTTGCATATGGCATTGTCGATGATCCATCTCTTCAAATAGACAATTTCCCTATATCGTCAACAAATTCTTTCTTTTCGGGAAAAGGCGGTTATAAACGAATATCATCTTCTACGATACGCAATCGCATACCAAAAACTGCTTCCAATCCTATTTTACCACCACCCAACACACAATCAATAAAGCGCCAAGATGCGGCGTTCTTATCCATGATCACGTATCCCAAATATGCTCTATTGGGAGCCGCTATTATTTTGGTCATGTCCGGAACAGCACATGTCCTTAAAACAGCACCACCTGTGGGTCCCACAAACAGCAATGCCAAACCAGATCCAACGATGATAGAAGCATTGGGTCAAAATATTGGAGATTTTATCTATAGTGGTTATGAAGCAGCTTCAAATTTTAAACAATATTCTTCGGCGTTTATCATCGATGCACTGGGATCGACATTTTCAACATCTGCTCCATCTCTTCCATTCGATAAAGTTGCTGTCACTTTCAATATGAAAAATATCCCTTCATATGCCGCAGAGTGGTATAAAAATTTGCCACCCGAGGAGAAGGATTCACCATTAGTGAATTTGCCGTTAGAGAACTGGCCATCAATATATGTTTTGAGAGCGCAATATGTATCAATCACAGACAGACCACTCGACATAGTTGATGACAGCGTAAGAGAATTATACAAAAATTCAAAAGAAAAACACAATGCGCGCATTACCAACAGTAACACCAACAATAAAATTACCAAATTGCGCATCCCCAGCCACAAAGTATTCGATCCCAATTCAAATTTTGATCAAGCCGCAGAAAGCGAGGGTATGGAAGTTGTAAATGGCATAGTTTATCTGAACTATAATTTAACGAATGCAGAATTATTACACCAAAAATACAATATCTTGTATCCACCAGATTACAAAAAAATCACCAACTTTACCGATGCACTTGCATTAGAAGAACGCATTGAATATTATCTCTTTGACAAACCAGGTTTTGATCCAAAAAACTTGAGATTTGCGCATGACCCTGGAGCACTAACAACTATAACGATATCATGGTTCGTATTGAGGAGAATTCTATCGAATCCTTTATATGAAAACGAAATCAATATCGACAACGTTATGACAACCAATGAATTGCTATCGCTGATGCCATCCACTGACGATGATAAAAAACAAACAAGCACATTCACACTCTTGAATTACATGAAAAAAGATTTGGAACATGTAATTGCGAAAATCAAAGCCGAAGTTCATTCTGAATTGAATGCACTTTATCGAGAATTGGTAAATTTGGGGGATAAAATTAGAGTCACACAAGAAAAGGGGAGTAAATTAGAGAGCAAGGCAAACGCCGCCAGAATTGTACATAAAAATGCAGATGCAACACCAGAAAATATATCAAAAATGAACAATGATATAAGTTCTTTGCAACAAGAAAAAAATGTCATTCGAGAGGAATGGAGGCCATTAATTTCAACATCAACATCACTATTGCAACAATTAAACACATATGCAACCTCTGATCAATCCGATGAAAATGAAGTGTTTGCAAATCAAATGAAATTACAACTTAACGAACAAATCAACGATATTCAAACCCACAGCAATTTAAAAGGTGTGCGCTTTCAAATAAGACAAATTGAGATAATCCGCGACCAGAAGGTCAACGCACGATTTGTTGCACGTTTAGACGCCGAAGCCAAATTTCAGGCTCGAACAGCACAAATCAATTCTCAAGTTACCGTATTAAATGACATGGTCGATGGAAACATCGAAACATTGGAAAAATTAGAAACCAATTTTAAAAACACAGATCCAACAAATGAAGCCGCAAACGTTGCTATCATCGCATCAGCTGATGGAACGTCTACGCTAATCCAACAAGGACATATTGCCGCTCTCGATACCCAAACTAACATAATTACTGATTTAAAAAAAGAGATGAACACATTTGATTCTTCGCCAACAATCGGCCGCCTCCAATTAGAACTTGATGGTGAATTGTTTCGCATATCAAAGACTCGTCAAATTGCTGTTAATCAATTTAATCAAGCAGACGCGATCAAAAACAAAGCACAAGCCAACAAGGTTGCAATCGACAAGGCCAAAGAAGCCGAAAGGAAAAAAAAAGAAGCAGAAGAAAAATTAAAAAAAGAGGCAGAAGAAAAGGCCAAAAAACAAGCAGAATATGAGCAAAAAGGTTTGTTAGGAAAAGTTTGGAGCGTTTTGTTTGGAAGTTAGAAATAATAAAACACACAAGTTATTTTTGTTTGGACTCTATATACAAAACAAATCTATCATCTATATTTAACACAAAAAAACATAAGTATGTACACTCCACGTTTGCAATATTTTTTTTCATTTGCAATGTTGATGTTGTTTGTATGCAAAGCATTCCCGTGGCACTGAATCTCCAAGCAACTGGAAAAACATTTCTGGTTTTTTGAATTGTGCACAAACCGTGATCAATGAATCCTGGTAATCAATAGTGAAACTGATGAGCGAGTCTAATCCATGAAGCATTTGCAAATACTGTTCTTTGATGAATCCATGCTTGTCACACAAACTCTTGAATTCAGATTCCCGAGATCGATACTTTCTGGCGTCATCATCTACACTCCCACGTCGAAAAACCACAGGTGTCAATGGATAAATCGTTTGCATCATTGCTCCCATCTCATCAAAGGAAAAAACAAGAAAAAAATCTGATTGTTATGAAATTGTTTTTTTCTTTTCTCCCCCGAAATCGGGGAAAAATTTTTTTGAAAAATTTTTTTGTGGATGGAGGAAGAAAAAAAATTCTCCACTCCTGAGAAATAAATGAAAAAAAATTTGGGCGAATCAGATAATTTTTTTCTCCTTCTTCGAACCCAACAAAAAAATATTTTTTTAATTCTCTTTGTACTTTTAACTCCTGGCGAGAAAAAAAATGGACGTCCCCTCCTCCTTGAACCGTCACAACATACAAGCTCATGTACTGGATTGCATGGTTGGGTCAATGGTGTCTGCCAAAGACACCACTAAGACAATGATGACTGGTTTCACTGTCGAAGGGACTCTTTATTCAAACCTTGATGAATTGAACAAGGAGGAAAGGGAATTATTTGACTGTTTTTGGGTCCAAGTGAGCAAACAATCATGTCAGCAATTACATTGGACAGTCAACCAAAAAACAAAAAAAAGGTACCCACGCTTGACGCTATCTGGTATGACTTTTAAATTCGGGTTACGAAAGGATGCAAAAGTCGCCATTGATAAAAACTCTCGTAAAATTCATTGTATTAAAACAGAAGCCACAACAAGTTGTGAAGCCCAAGAAAAGAAATTATCTTCCCCCTTGTAAAAAAAAATTTTCGCCTTCGTGTGTGAGAAAAAAAATAAAAAAAAATTTTTTCCTTAGTTTTTTTTCTCCGTATAAAAAACACACCAACAAACAAAAAAAATTTTGCAGGGAGAAAAGGAGAAACAAAAAGTCCAAAAATGGCACTGAACACGCGACAACAACAAGCAGTTGATACCGTTTTGGAACATCGAGAATCATTGTTCCTGACAGGCCCTGGTGGTACTGGGAAATCATATGTGGTCAGACATCAATTGGAATCGCTTGAATCACACGAAGATTTTAGAGGTAAAGTTTATGTGACTGCCACCACTGGGATGGCTGCATCCAATTTAAATATCAAAACAGCTACAACCATTCACAGTTTTGCTGGTATTCCATTTAACATTGTGGGTGCAACACCCGAACAGAGGGTGAATGTGGCCATGAAAAATGGTCGTGCCATGAAACGCATTCGTGCAGCTAAATTACTAATCATTGATGAAATATCAATGTTGAGCACAGCCAATTTTGAGTTTCTCAATATGCTGTTTCAACGTGCACGCAGAAATCAATTGATTTTTGGTGGATGTTTGGTAGTTGCATGTGGTGATTTCTTGCAACTCAGTCCAATTCCAGACAATAATAAGGGCGATGACGATGGTGATAAACCATGTTTTCAGAGTGCATTGTGGTCACAAGTTTTCCGAGGTTCACGAAACATGATCCTGTTGGAAGAAATTTATCGCCAATCAGATCCTGATTTCATCAGATGTTTACACAAAATCAGACTTGGACAAGGTGCTGATCGTGAAGTATTGGAACTCATGAGAGAGCTTCAGAGACCATTGCCTGTGCGAAACGATATCAAACCCACAATCCTGGTTGCCACGAATGCCAGTGCCAAAGATATCAATGATTCAGAACTCAACTCATTGCCTGATGATGAACACACATTCAGATCCAAAGATAATGTTGCACCAGCACATATGCTTGCAAACAAGACAAAATCGCAAATTTTGGATACTGCATTCCCTTTGGTTCCTGAAAATTTGAAACTCAAAATTGGTGCGCAAGTTATTTGTTTGAAAAACATGTCTAATGGACAAATTACTAATGGAACGCGCGCAGTTGTTGTTGATATTGTACGCGCACAAAAAAACATTGACGCGTTCGACAGAGATTTGATTCGCATCAAAACACTCGACGGAAGGATACACAAAATCACAGAACAAACATGGGAAATTATGGATAATAGTGGCGAGTTAGTCATGTCGCGCACACAATTGCCGTTGCAATTGGCGTGGGCTATCACCATTCACAAAAGTCAGGGTCAATCCATTGATTACATGATTGCAGATTTGAACAAGGCATTTTCTCCAGGGCAAGTGTATGTGGCACTATCACGGGCAACATCCAAAGAAGCACTTCAAGTCAAGAACTATAGATCATCGAATGTGAAAGCCAATGCCAAATGCATTGAATTCTATCAAGAGTTAGAACGGCAAAATGCCGATTGTTTTGAACACAAGGAAAAGAAAAGGCGTATTGATTAATTTGTTGTATTCTTATTCAAAAAACACACCCATTCATCATACATATCTGCCATGGGCAATGAACCTTCAGGCAAATCAGCTGCCATGTGAACTACCATCTCCACGAGCTCGTTGGGTAATTGAGATATTTGATTAATCACATCAACGTAATATTGCCCCTCTTCTTCCAATTTATTGCTTGTGCGCATGCGTGTGACTAGTGCGCGCATCCATTCTGCACGTGAGCGTGGATCTGGGTACCATAAATCAAAAATAACACCTATTTGATGCACTTGTTTTTGGATATTGTTATAGGACCGGATAGTGAATGCACTCTTGAGTGAATCTGCAATACTGAAATTCATATTGCGCAGAATCAAATCAATTGGATGCTGTTGTTGTTCTTGTATTTGATCCAATTGATCCAACTTGGTTTGATCCAAAACCACATGATAGTTTGGTTGGTTTAATAGCGGCACTAAAACATCAGCTGATGATGACCACCATATCGCGCGTTCTAATTCACGAAAATGGCACGAGTCGGTTCTAATAGGCATGTGAGTGATATGAATCAAGATATTCAAATATTCACTCAACCTTTTGCACTTGTTGCGTTGCAGTAATCCAAGAAATTGATACAATGTATCCAAATTAGCACCTTCCCATGAAAATTTTGGATGTGTGACAATGGCACCCAAAACTTTGGTATCATATTGATATCCCACAGCTAATACATAGGGTGCTCCAAATACTGGAAATTCAAACAATTTGGTATTGGCAGCAACGGCAGTGAGAAAACATTCTGCGTGCAAATCTTCAGGTTTTGCAATTGTCAAAAGATCGTTTAATAATTCCAAGTTTTCACAAACAATGGCAGCATGAATAGCAGTGACATGACTGCGCTTTTCAAAAAACACGATATGCGACTTTGCAACATCATCCTTGGTCACAGTGGGAATGAATGCATTGGGTGAAATCAAGAAATTCAAATACATGATGCGTGGCGAATGGAATAGCACGCGATACAAGATTTTACGCCAGTCACAATTCTCCATTACATGCACATTATTCAATAACAGGCGCGCCGCATGCACATTATTGTGAGAAATGGCTGCATTCATTAATTGATCTGCAATCCCTTTAATTTTGAACGATTCTGGACATGTTTGTTGAATTATCATACGACATTCATGTGTGCGTTTGGATTGAATGTATGCATGCAAGGGCGCTGCTGTTGGAAATGTGTGTGTGTTTGGTACATTTGCGGCCGATGCCAAGTTGTTAATAAATTCCACTTCTGTGTTATAATCATCTTTGGATTCGAATGTACACAAGGTCAGTTCCTCAAGCAATGTTTGATCACTTAGTAATGTAAGCGAATCCAAATTGACTTTGGGAAATTCGTGGAGGAGTTCCGCATTCAATGCGCGCTTGATTTCCTTGGGTAAATATGCCCACAATATAGTTTTAAACACATTATTATCGCATACCAGTTTTGACAAGTTTTCGGTAAAGGTGGTAGTGAATTTACCATGTTCCAATATAGCCGCTATCTCAATAGCATAGAAATGATTTGCTGTTACTGCCATAGTTTTTGTTTGTGTGGGAAAGAAGAAAGAAGAGAGAAAAAATCAGGCTTTTTTTATTGTTGTCCTGTAAACAAAAATTCCAAAGGTTGTTCGAGTGTCGTGACGCGTTGCTTTAATAAAATGATTTCTTGTTTCATTTCATCAATAATCTTGTCATATGATTCTTTTGGGACAAGCGCTTTTGTTCTTGCACGATGTTTGCGCACGCGATGTAGTTGTTTGGAATTGATTCGTCTGCCTTTGATCAATTCATACAAATGGGAACCTTGTTCGATTTCCAGTGCTTTCATCACTTGTTCAAATACGTTAGCGTTCATATTCTCAAACAGTTTAAACGTCTTTGGTGCACGTTTGGTAATTGGTTGACGTCCAATAGATTCAAACCATTTCAATAATTCATCTTGTTTGCCTACATAACGATAAGCATTTCGAATTGCTTGTACGTGATCATTAGTCACAATCTTGTTATCCTCAGCAAGATCATCTAACAGCGAATTGAAAATAAACATTTCTTCCACCATTTTCGGGTAAAAAACAAAAACAAAATATTTTTTCGGGTGCTTTGCCCTTTTTCGCCCAAAAGAAAAAAAAACAAAAATTATTTTTTTCCCGCCCCACCAAAAAGTAAACAAAAAGGACAAGCTCGCGCACCCAAGATGAAGGACGTGATTCTCGCTTACTTGCGAGAAAGACAAACGGATGTATGGCGCGTTTCAAAGAAAATGAGTGTGCAATTGGAAGACTTGATTAAAAAACATGCAAATGAGAAATGGATATTTAAGCCTATTCATACCATTTTAAAGACTGATTTCCTTTCGCACTCTTTATTTTGGTATCTCGTCTACGACCGTTTGGATACTCACAATGAAAATTCCCACATGCTAAATGCTGCATGGAATGTCATCACAATGGGCGACAAATCCAATAAACTGGACGAGCAACTTAAACCTGAGTATCCGCTTTTTTTTCTCACGCACACACACATACAAAATTTTAAAACAAAAAAAACCTCTCTATAGTGCAGCAGATATAGAACAACTTTTCCTGGAGCATGATGAATATGGACGCAATTTATTGATGTTTCTTCTATTCACCAAACACATGGGCATGTATCGCTGGCTGATCCGTTGGATTAATAATAAGGAAATTTCCCATGAAGCTCGAAGCAAAATCTACAATCATCGTGACCTCTTTGGTAAAAGTTTGTTTTACTACATGATTCCGATTTTTCACTTCAATAAAGACGCGCGTCCATTTGAACAGCATCGACTAATCCAATTTCAGGAATCGGATGTACAAGATCTCATCACATTGCTCAAATTTCCTGATGTAGAAACCACAGAAATTATGATCAAGGACAAGAATGTTCCACTCTTATCTACACTACTCGAAGATCATATTCCCGAATTGATGCGATTCAAAAAATCCATATTGAGTGTCCTCAACTCACAATCCAATCTCAACCACCTTTCATCGCTCTTCAACAGTAACAAGAAGCACAAAACACCACCATCCACTCCCACTATTAAGGAAGTATCAATCGCAGCACCAACAATGACATCATCATCATCATCATTGTCATCATCCATCTTCACACCCCCGCCTGATATGGATTCTGTGGTGCCACCAGTGAGCAAAAATTATGTTGGGCTTGAATTCGTGCAATCTGAAGTGGTCAAGATTAATCAAGAGTTCACAAATTTTTACCACAACAAGAATTTAACACTCGATAGCAAACAGATTGGACGAGATATGCGTACCATATTCGCGGGATATCTCGCCCCTTCCGATTATGTGAAAATGTAAAACGTTTTTTTGTGTGTGTGTGTGTGTAACGGGGAATGGAAAAAAAATAAACAAGTATTTAATTTTCTTTATTCAATGCTTCCAAGCGTGCAATTAATTCTTCTGCCTCTCTCTCAGCTGCTTGTTTGCGTCTTGTATGTTCTTCAGGTGTTGTCCCCAGCATTCCATGAAAATCGATATTTAATTCTTCAAACACTTGTTCAATAAAAGACTCTGGATCTTCTTCGACGCTGCTATTCACATCCAATGCATTTGAAATCTTGTCATTGATCAAATCGTTCATGTGCTCCATATTGCGACTTTTGGTGGTAAAGTCATCAATGGTGCGCTCAAATGATTTGCCAGAGATGGCACGGGGCAATTCGCGCATAGCACGATTTGTGGCAGCAATGGTATTAGTTAATGTGATGTTGTTTTGCAATTCTGTCAATTTCATGTTTAAACCGGACATGTTAGCTTTCGATTTTTCAGTGTTTGCAATCATGCTTTTACTACGAATGTATGTTTGCGCTTCTTGAAGTGCAGCTTGTTTGTCTCCACGATCGGCTGCTTCTCTGATCTTCTTTTGTTGTGCCTGTAATTTTGCGCGTTCAATCCGTGCTTTACAATCCAAATTGTTGATGCCAGAGCCTATACTGGCCTTGCATTGTTTAACAGCGTTTGTGGGTGACGGCTTGACACCAATAAAAAAGGCCAAATTATCAGACATTTTTTTCTTTTTTTTTAAAAAAATTTATTATTCTACTTGATCAAATGTACGCTTTTTTGGATTTGCAGCGGCGGCTTCTCTGATTTTCAAAATGAGTTGCTGATATTCACTTCCTGTGATACTCTTGAAGACCGATGAAAATCCTTTGGCAAATTTGAAAGTAAACAATTCACATCCCAAGAAGTTGGCCAAGATAAACAATTCTCGCAATAAATCGTAACTGTTTCGTGTCATTAATCGCTGGTTCAAAAATTCTTGTTCATATTCACTAAGTGTGTAATTTGCAGGTTGAAGTAACCATTTCTCATCATCGTGCAATATTGGTGCAGTGATTTTCATGAAACGAATCACCGATTTAGTTTTGAATGGCAATGGAATTTGTGCATCAGATTCACCTAAATCTTGTTGTTGATCTTTCAATAACGTGCATCGTTTTACAAATGCAGGTGATGCATACACAGTTTCATTGTCTGAACATAATAAAATCATAACTTTTTTTTATTTACACAGCAACAACAAATGGAATAATGTACTCGTGAATGTCGGTTTGTTGATGATCATTGTTGATCACCCACCCGCATTTTATGGACAAACAAAAAATATCTTCGTCTTCTTTTTTCAAAACAGATGGAACACAAACCATCCCCGTTGGCGATCCATTGCCCAGCAAAGATAATGCAGATAGCCGCGTCTCGAAAACAACTTCTCCTGCACGTTCAGGTTCTGCTGGGAAATGAATTCCGCATGTGATTAAATTAAATGTATCGGCGCAAATCCAATACGAACCTACTAAAATGGGTTCCATGCATGTACCCAACCAAACCATCAAATAATATCCCCGTGAATGATAGTAAATGAGTTTTAAATGAATTTCTGAAATTTGCAATGGATGAATATTCTCGAGATTGAGCAAGTTAGCAAACCGCCGTTTAATGCTAAATTCGCTTTTGCGTAATGGATACAAGAATTCAAATAACCGCTGCCGAGTCCATTCTTCATGAATGTTTTTATTACTTTCACCACCACTGGATGACCGTGTCGACCGCTGTTGTTGGCATAATGGATTGCCAGGTAATGCGCACGTAAACCGTGGTGTTCTACACTGTTCAGACATGACTGTCATCTTTTTTGTTCACAGAAACAATTTTTTTTAGACTTGTTTGTTTTTTTTCTGTTACAAAAAAAATCAGATTTACGAAAAAAATATATACTTTGGGCAAGTGTTGCTCTTCTCAGACTTGTTTTTTTTCTGGGGGTAAATAATGTCATCGTTACATTACATTTGTTGTGAGCGCAGAGATGAGACGGCATCTGTTGCATACAAGGATTATTTAACTAAATTACTTAGATTTGATGCACCCTATGCATTTATCACAGCAGTTATCTTTGATTGGTTTGAAGTTCAAGTTATTGCCGATCAACAACCCAATTGCCCAGACATCTTGATCACATTGCTGGAAGCACCAGCTACTAATTCGTGGCAAGGATTTTCAAATTTGCGTAAAGGGATAATGAATATTTTAAGTCATATTAAATGGGATCAAAACAATGGCAGCCAATTCGATCATATTCATTGCCACATTATTAGCAAGGTTGGATATAATGGAATTGGAGGTGAAGGGATGATTAATCATATGCGCAAGGAAATAACGTTTGAATTGGCCAATAATATCAACAACGTCCAATTTCATTTAGTACCATTCAGTTTGGAAGCAGCAGAACTCATGCAAGATTTAGCCATTGAAGGCGCTGTCATTGAACCTTATGTTATTCATCAGCAACAACAACTCGTCAATGAAGATGAAAATTTCTTGGTTTCAGCACATTCACTCACATTACCCAATGACGATGATTTTTGGAGTTTCCTTGATGATGAAAACCACGATGATGAACAACCAGATTTCACATTGCTTGTAAATGATTGAAAAAAAAGCTTTTTTTATTCTCCTTCTGCAATTTTTCTTAATGCCAACAAGGTTTTTGCATATTCGATTTCGGAATCGATTACTGCATTGAATTGTTTGATTTCAGGGTTGTCTTGTGTTTTTTCCAATGCTTTCCTGAGTTTCAATAATAATGCAGTTGGATGTGTATCACCAGATTGTCGTTTACTGTCTCCAACAGCATCGATCCATTGTTGTTCTTGAATGAATTCAGAACCCAGTTGTGTTACAATAGCTTGCACTTTCAATCCTATTGAGCGCATCATCCAAACCAACATGCAACATTCATAATATTTCAGTATCATGCCTGTTCTGTGGAAAGCAGATGCCAATTCGCCCACTATTTTGGACATGATTTCGCCCACATAATAGACCAAACAATCCCCTTGGAATGAAGTGCTCATCATAGCATATTCCAAACAGTAATTGCGAATCAAGAATAAAGTTTCATAATGGCGAAATGGACCTGTTTGTTCTTCAGTTGAAAATTTAGTGTTGATGGTATTATCAATTTCCAATAAGAGACGACCCATTAAAGCATAATAATCATTTCCAGTGCGTCGTATTTCAGGCATTGCTTGTTCGTATCTCAATGATGTAGTCGATGCAGTCATTTCACGAATCCATTTTTTGATAGTGGGCATCGACGAATGAATGTCAGTATGTGTCTCCAGGAACTCGATAGCTTTATCTTGGATTTCTTCTTTCACATTCTTGGAGACACTCAAATTGTCATAGTCAAATTTGGCTCCCACAAACGAATTTTTATCGCCATCGCGTTTAGCATTGCCACGATCATAACTCTTGTTTGCAGCTTCCACGTTTTCATAGACAATATCATTGTTTTCTGGGTAAGTCATGGTTTTGGCCAGGATTTGCAAACAGCGAACAAATAATGTGAACATGATTTTCATGGCTTGTGTAATAGATACAGCCATTCCAATTTTGCGCACAATTTGAATATTAAAATCATTCATTGCAGAATTGATGCATGCTACTGTCGTACTATCACCATCTGCAATATTGTCATATTCACCATCAGCGAGTGATTTTCCAAACATATCAACAAGATCAGTATCTTCATCAGTCAATTGCACTGGGCCATCCAATAAAGATGCTGCTTGTGCACGGAAAGTGTCAAAATCGCTCCAAATACGTTTTTGGCCCATGTATGAAATGAAATCGCATAATTCACTGTTGGCGATATCAATTCGCTGGGTTTCTTCAGTTTCATTGTTTTTTTTGGGCATGGTAATCACTGTAGCTAATTCATCAGGGAATAGTGGATTGGTTAAACATCCATCAATAAGCTGCATCGTCGTTTCGCCGCCATTAGCATAACAACCCACTTCGCGCAAACGATCTTGAAAATCAAATTCTCTGTCACCACCTGATGCCAACGATTCAAATATGCGAATCATTTCAACAGATGCTTGTGAAATCAATGCCTTGTTTATTAAAGGATAATCGTCGTTGTCATTCATGCCAACAACAGCATCTTCATTGTATTCATTCATGTCAACATCTCCATTGATGATGGATTCACACAATTCATATGCGCTGTCAATTTCAATAAAGGGAGAGAACCATGTATAAAAGAATAAGCGTTTAGGCATGGCATAATATCCAACGCCATTTGCGTGCACAATCCAAAATATCGAATGAAATAATTCAGTGGCGTCAATTGTAGGTTTAATTTGCATGTTGAAATCGGCAGGGTATGTATCGCTGGCCAAAATTGCATTCACGTCGTCCGAAAATGCACCGTAACCACCATCATCACTTTCGTGCCAAATATCTTTATCTTCGTTTGTGTCGCCTAATACAGTGCGAATGGTTTTGCAAATGAGATTGGCTGCATTCACAGCATCTTCTTCTGAATATTCTTGCATGAATTCAATTCGCGCATAATCAACAGTTTCCAATGCCACATAATTTTCTTCATCTTTAATGAACAGTTGTTTGGCGACTGATCTGGGTGTAATTTGTCTTGTGTATGTGATAAAGGGTGTGTTCATAAACAATTCATCAATAGCGGCATGAACAGCTAAAGATATTTTGATTTTAATGACCTTGTCTATCACATCATTGACAGTTTTGCATTCACGAATCAATTGATTTTCAAGTTCTATCGTCTCAGTTTCGGCCATCCAAGATTGACATTGTGTGCGCAACCATGAAATCAATAATTCGTTATCATCATTTTTGCTCATTGCCATTAATGCGTCTCCCCATGCATTTTCATAGATATCAGCGCTTCCATAGGGCTTCAAACCGAGCATGATGGACAAGAATGCTCTATAGAATTTGACACCATCAAATGGGTTTTCATCATCATCAATAACAACAATGACAAAAACGAACAATCGTGATTGATATTGTGTCAAGACATCATCCGCAGCTTCTTTGTGAACATCAGTACGAACGCTTGAGAATTTGGCCTGCTTGGTAGCCCATTTGTCAAGCAATGTCTTGCAAAATTTGGTTCCAAATGGATATTTTCGTGCAGTAAGTAAGATGGGTTTGTACAAATCGCCAGACAATTCTGCAAGAGTCTTGTCACTGTTATCTGGAACACTGGCATGAAGAACATTGTACAAGAATGATTTGCGATAATCTTGGTGTCTCAGAACAGAATGAATATTGGCATTCAAGCGTTTGGCATCCTTGGTCATTTTGGCAGCATGCCGAAAAGCAGCATAAATCTGTTCTTCGTATCTAGGGCTTAATGGCATTCCTGGTGTTGGACACGTTTGAGGGAAACGAGCATATTCGCTATTATTGAATTTCAATGCCCTATGGGTCTTCAAGCTTGCTACAAATGCATCCAAATTTTTCTGGGCCTGGAATTGAATTTCAGTAGTATCACGTATCATCTTGGCCCATACAATCTCATTTTGATCTTCACTGTTGCTATTGAATGAAGGCAATTGCGAAGTCATGTCATATCGCCTCAATTGAGAAACAAGCAATTCCAATCTTTTCGAAGCTGTGTGTGCAAAAGAATCCTTTTTGTTAATCAAGATATTTTCAGTTTCCATGTCTTTGAGAGCATTTGTCATAGAAGACATCATGTCTCGAACTTTGCGATTTGCATCAAGCGAATTCCAACTTGCAACATGAACAATACCAGGAACATTAGGCAAAATCTTGTATAATTCAGAAACACTTGATGGTGCGGTTGTTGTTGTTGTTCCAAAAGTTTCGCGAATATTTTCGGTGTTGCGAATTACATTATCAGGAACCAGTGCAATCTTTGTCCCATCATTGCTGGGTTTTGAAGAGGAAGATGAAATTTCAAATGCAAGTTTAAATTGCGAAATAATGTTTAAAACGCCCTCGTCAGTTTCCACACGCTCTTTTTTCTTCATTTTTTTTGGTTAAACAAGGGAGAAAAAAAATTTTTTTTGAATTTTTTTCTTGTTTATTACTATTTTAATTACAACGGGCATAAAAATTGAAAATCCAATTTCTGATAGTTTCAGTATCAAAATTGGTGGGTTTTAATCTTGATTCATCCTCTGGCTTAATATCGCTAATTTCGCTGACAATAAGACCGCACAGTTGATATAAACAACACAAATACGCAGTCGCTCGGTTCTCGATTTTGTTCTTGTCTCCATTCATACTCACTACCAGTTCCAAAAAGGTAGAATGGATTCCTCCTAGATGGATAGCATTGTTGATCGAAAACAATGGGTCTTCGCAATCGAAGGTGCGCCCATCAAAAGCGGCCATGGGTCGTTGTATTTCGCTCTTTAGTTGTTCTGTACTAGGCAAACGGCTCAAATCCACCGTTCTCCTGTTAGATGGATCGTAACGAAGTGCGAGAAATTGCAAGAAGGTTTTCAATCCCTTATTATGGTAATATACGTAGCATATTTCCATGTGGACGATATAGAAATAGCGAAGAAGCTCGCTGAGCCTCATAGTGGCAAAAACACTAGGCGTGGAATCATCACCAATGCCTAATTCCACTAATCTTGAACTGTGTTGACAATCGTCGCTCATCACAAATTGGTAATAGTAAGGGTGAGCTTTGGCAGTATCCAATTCAGCATCAAGTGCTTTAAAATGCCTGTAAAGACGATCATTCTCACCCAAGACGCGTTTCATATTATTCCTTTCCGAATCGTTTGCGTGATATCCAACTTGGAGCGTAATGGATCCAACCCATGCGTAATAAACGTCACTGCATAAGTGAGTGGTAATAAATTCTTTCAGTGGCTTGTCCTATTTTTTTTCCAAATTAAATTGTAAAAAAACTTCTTTTTTTGGTTATGTGTTGAAGAAAAAAAAAGAAACCTCAACGACTTCGGTTGGCGTGGGTGGGGGCTTGGGTGCTGCTTGGCTGATCACATCACAGAAATCGTCGGTCAAATTGAAATGAGCAAAATAATCATCGCTTTGCTCGATTGAAGGGGATATATGAAACTGCTCCATCCTTTTGTTTTTTGGGAAGAAAAATAATTTTGATTTTTTGAATTTTGTTTTTTTTCGCGTGCGAAAAAACAAAATGTTGTGTCCTGTTTGTCGTTCGTGGAACGAAGATGATAGCGAATGCACTTGTGGAATGGTTGCATCGCAAAGAGTCGATTCTGTTCATATTCGTGTAATCCCTGGCAATAAAAGCAAAACATGTACTGCAATTGAAGGACTTTCACAACATATGAAATCACACATGCTCAACACTCACCTAAAATTGTGGAAAGCGCAATGGGCCTGCGGAGGACATGTTACAGAAAATGATATTATTGTATTACAAGGTTTACATGCACCCAAAGTTAAAGGGTATTTAATTGTTCATGATTTAGTGCCTGCGAATAAGATTTTTGTGCATGGTGTTTGACTACTAAATTTGGGAATTCTTTTTTTTTGTCCAGAAACAAAAACAAAAACTCACAAACAAACAAAAAAAATGAAGCGCAGTCGAGCGCCAGAGGTGCCCATTGATCCATTGGACTTGACAGTGCAATTGAAATGTATTAATTATGTAGTTGAAGGTTATGGTTCAACAGTTTCAATGCCCGATGGAAGTAAGAAACGCATGGTCGATAATGCTCCGGTTAGACCCATTATTCAGATGTATGGACGCACAGAAACGGGCAAATCCATCATGTTTCATGTGTCTGGATTTGAACCATACTTGCTGTGTCCACGTTTACCTTCACATGGTTCCGCTGCCAATTTTTACAAGAAGTTGATGGCATCTCAAGCATTGAGTGAAGGGACTAAAGGCACTAAAGGTGCTGTGCTTGTTAAAAATGTCGAAGAGGTTGAACGTTCACACATCATGTATTATAATGGTGACAAACTTGAACCCTTTTGGAAAATCACTGCTCTCTTGCCCAACAATGTGCCTACCATCAGAAAAGTATTGGAAGAGCCGCCCTTCAATTTGGAAACATGCGAAAGTAATCTAGATTTTGTGTTGCGGTTCATGATAGATATTGATTTGGGTGGGTCTCAATGGTTCAAAATTCGGGATGATTATCACAAAACATTAGTACCATTGAACGAAACGCGTTGTAATCTAGAATATGCCGTGCATTATACTGGCATCGAAGCGTTATCCATGGATGATGTTTACTCCAAAATAGCACCGTTGCGCATTCTTAGTTTTGATATAGAGTGCGCGGGCAGGAAAGGTCATTTCCCAGAACCAGATAAAGATCCAGTGATTCAAATAGGTAATGCCAGTTGGATTTATGGCACGAAAGAGACTGAAATCAAAAAAGCGATTTTCACACTCAAGGGGTGTGCACCCATCGAAGGTGCAACAGTCAGTTCACATGATCGCGAGCAAGATATGTTACTTGCATGGCGTGATTATGTCAACAAGTTTGATCCAGATATTCTCATCGGATGGAATACTGACAATTTCGATTTACCCTATCTATTGAATCGTGCAACTGCACTCAAATTGGACAGTTTTGCATACTTTGGACGTCAGATCAAGAACAAGGTCACGATGAAAGATACCACGTTCCAATCGAAGGCGCGGGGGATTCGCCAATCCAAGGAAATTGATATTTCGGGTCGGTTATCATTTGACATGTTGAAAAATGTCCAAATCGATTACAAATTGGGATCATACACATTGAATGCCGTTTCTGCGCATTTTTTGGGCGAGCAAAAGGAAGATGTGCATCATTCTATCATCAGTGAATTGCAGAATGGAGATGATACGACACGCAGAAGACTTGCAGTCTATTGTATCAAGGACGCCTATTTGCCATTGCGTTTGATGAACAAGTTAATGTCACTAGTCAATGCCATTGAAATGGCACGTGTTACAGGTGTGCCATTCGATTACTTGTTGAAACGGGGGCAGCAAGTTAAAGTCATTTCACAACTCTATCGAAAAGCCAAAAAACGCAAAGTGACCATTCCTTACACCCCACAACAAGAAGAAGTAACATATGAAGGCGCCACCGTCTTGGAACCGAAACGTGGATATTATGATAAACCAGTGGCTACTTTGGATTTCGCATCCTTGTATCCATCTATTATGCAAGCGCATAACTTATGTTATTCGACACTGTTGCGTTACGCAGAGGATATGATTCGTTTAGGATTGACAGAGGAACAAGTCACACGCACACCTGCTGGATTCATATTCGTGAAAATGTGCATGAAGATGGGTTTGTTGCCAGAGATTCTCAACGATCTAATTGGCGCTAGGACTGCTGCCAAGAAAGATTTGAAAAAGGAGACAGATCCATTCAAAAAGGCCGTGTTGGATGGACGCCAATTGGCACTCAAAGTCAGCGCTAATTCAGTTTATGGATTCACAGGAGCCACTGTTGGGAAGTTGCCATGTCTGCAAATTTCGCAAAGCGTGACTGCATTTGGACGTCAAATGATTGATTCAACGAAAAATCAAGTAGAATCGCATTATACTGTGGCCAATGGATACCCTTATGATGCACGCGTTTTGTATGGTGACACCGATTCTGTGATGGTCATGTTTGGCAACAATGATTTGGAAGAAGTCATGAAATTGGGGCAAGAAGCGGCAGATAAAGTAACAACCACATTTATTAAACCCATCAAATTAGAATTCGAAAAAGTCTATTGGCCATACCTTTTGATCAACAAGAAGCGCTATGCCGGACTCTATTGGACTAAACCCGTTGCATATGACAAGCTCGAGAAAAAGGGAGTGGAATCTCAAAGGCGTGACAATTGCAAACTGTTGCGCGAGATGATGGATACTTCGCTGAAAATGATCTTGATAGATCGTGATGTTCAAGGAGCCATTGCATACGTTAAAGATCAAATCTCCAAACTGTTGCAAGGAAAAATCGATATTTCAAAATTGGTCATATCCAAATCGCTATCCAAATTCAAATATGATGCAGAACAACCACATGTGTGGCTTGCCAAGAAGATGGCCAAAAGAGATGCTGCTACTGCACCTGTTATTGGAGATAGAGTGCCCTACGTGATTATCAAGGGCGTCAAAAATGCGGCATTATATGAACGTGCAGAAGATCCATTATATGCTCTACAAAACAAACTGCCCATCGATTCTCGTTACTATTTGGATAATCAATTGACTTTGCCACTAACGCGCATCTTTGAACCTATCATGGGTGATAACGTGACTTCATTATTCAATGGAGATCACACGCGCACAATAACAAAATCAAGTGCAGTCATTGGTGCACTAAGCAATTTTGTTATTGTGCGCGAATCGTGTTTGGGGTGCAACAACTTGCTCGAAAAACACGAGAAAATTTTGTGCGTGCATTGTAAACCCAATATTTTGGACATTCACATGCGCTTGCTAAATGAAAACAACAAGGCAACAAAAATCAGCACTGCATTATGGAACAATTGCCATAATTGCCAAGGGCAACATCATGCACCTGTGCTATGCTCCAATTGTCAATGCCCACACTTTTATGAACGCGAAAGTGCAAAAGATCGCATGACACAATGTAAAACTAAATTCAATAAATTGTCAGAATTGGAGTGGTGAAAAAAATTTGTTGTTTTATTGCTGTGTTGCATATTCTGTGCGCCTAATGGCTTCGCCAATAATGATTTTAGATCCCATTTCGCTCGTCATTTTAGGTTTAATAGCCATGTCCATTCTTCGTGTGACTTTGAAAATCACTGCATCCCATGGATTCAAGACTTTGGAGTGAACTTGTGCACGATTGGCAGAAAGAGCAAATGACACTTCAATAGATGCATCTTCGCTCATATTATAGATGCATGGATAACTCCCGACTGCAACTTGTCTTCTCACAATTGTAGGGCTTTCTCGATAACAATGCACATGATGCACAATCCCTTTTGGAAATTCGTTGAATGCACTTTGATAGCATGTCATGGTCACTTGAAAATTGAGGTTTTCAATCATGGATGGTTCACGGTCCTTGTCGGTGGGTGCTTGTCCAAGCATCAATGGTTTAGCTGCATCTTCATCTGTTCTCATTGGTCCATCAGGATTATAATTACGCACAATTTCCAATTCACGTCCTTCCAACTTGATATAACTCTCATATTCGTGAACAAATTCTGACATTTCTTTTCTTTTAAAACTCGGAAAAAAAACCAATAATGGAAGATTTAGAGAGTTTATTGCCACCTCAAACAACAGGACAACAGCAAGAACTTATAGTGCTGCAAGAGCGTTCGTTTTATCACAAGAAGAAGAAGGCAGCGAAAACAAAAAAGATCGCAACAAAAAAGCCAAACAAGTGTTTGAGTTACTTGGAAGAATATTTTATTAAAAAGGTTGATCAAGATGAAATCGTCAGTTTACTCTCGGGTTTCATGTTTGGTGCTGGATGGTGGATGTTCATTAGTGCATACATCCATGGACGATATAACATCTTTGAAGATCCCGAATTGCCAGGCGTTTGGATGGGTCAACCATTGTGGTGGTTTTTCATCCCCGGAATACTGAGTTCCATAGGTTATGGCATGCTTAATTTGATCCGTTTTCAAGCTGCATGGGGTCACAGCAACTCTGAATGGGATGATGCTAGTTTGACTTGTGGACGCAATTGGATTTTTGGCTCGTTTGTGATGTTAGCATCTGGTTTGCTAGCTGGATGGTGGATCATGTTTTCAAGATTTATTGTGGGCGGCAGATTAGATGGACCCATACCCGAAAACAAAGCACAAGGTGTTACATTGGCGCTTCAAACAACACTAATTTTCTTATCAGCTCTATTGATGCGATTTGGGCGAAAAATGCACGATAATGATGAAGATGAAGAACAAGACATTTGAATTGTTTAATGTGTCCTTTTTTTTCTTTTTTTGTTTCTTCAATTAAAAAAAAGTTTTTTTTCTATCCCTTTTTTTTAATAATGACAAAAAAAGCAATATTTTTATTGTTGCTCTTGGCATCATCATATGTTATTGTTGCACAAAGTGGATATGCTGTTGCAGACGAAGGGAATGGATCATCAAAACTTGTTTTTGGGACAAAATTTCCAACAAACTCGACTGCTGGAATCTTGTTTGCTGGGAATGCGCAATTTTTATGCACGATTGAAAACATGGGAAATAATGTGACTTGCACACTCACACAAACATGTATGCAATCATATGGATGTCAATATGGAGTTGATTATTCACCACGGTTGGTTGCCAGTTCACCTTCATTGGCGTGTATCGAGATTGACGGAAGTCTTATTGATCCAATTAATTTTTACAAGTTAATTTCTGTGAATGTGTCATTGGTTCGACAAAATTATGCAATTCCAAATCAAATTCAGTTATTGTTCGATTATGAATTTTACAATGGCACTGGCGATGAAACTTTCTCCCAAGACTCGTTTAACGTCGTCATTGATCAATGGACTTTAGGTGGTGATTTTATAAACTATATTGGACCGACAACATCAACTGGCAATTATTCTTATCAAATTTATTATTTGAATCAAGCGCTCGCTTCAATTTCAAACGGAGCTGTAATCGTTTACAATGCAAACGTACCCGCTCTCTATTTACCAGAATACGATATTGGCGAAAGTAATGGATTTCGTTTCTTTGTCAATAGCAGTATCTCATTGAAGGTAGTGGAATATGGATACGATTACTCGCCTCAATATTCAAGTTTGTATCAAAGACAAATGCTCATAGGCAATCCACATGCATCACTCAATTCTTATTTCAATGCCACTCCCTATTGCTCTATCGATACATCAACTATTTTAACTGATGGAAATGCAACGTGGTTTTGTCAATTGCCTCCATTTTCGCTGCCTACAGGCCTTTTAAAATTGGTTGTGTACATACCCCAAAGTAACGTCAGCATTATTGCTCCTTCGATACGCGGCATTTCGTTTACTCCGCAATTTCAGTTTCCGCAACTTGTTTTTTACAATGGAACGACTCAAGAAAGATACCAACAAATCACAATTCAACCTAGAATCAATGTTGGCTCGGGGTATTGGTCTAGCATTCAAGAAGTGGTCGTCTTCGATGCCAATTCCACAACCGAATATCCTTGTGCATGGGTGATTATTTCGCAACCTAATTTAGTGCAAATGCAACAAGATGTCGGTGGAACACCTAATTATTTGAATTGCTTTTTATCACTCAATTCCACGTATATTTCACAACAGAGCGATACAAACATCAATTTGGAGGTGATCCCCAATACACAAGGGCGTTTGAAAATGATTATTGAATTAGACGAAGTTGGAGACAGTTCTTTGGATATCGCAGACGCAGAATTATTAGCGAAGCAGTATGATTTCGCATTTGGACCAGATTTATTCTCTTTTGTCCCAGTGTTTGCCGGAGGATTGGATTCTTTGACAGAAATTTCATTTCCCGAAGCAGATGTGGGCAATTGTATATTTTCAGACATCCGCAACCCAATCATATGTCGCATGGACCCTCATGATATTGAAAATGAACCTCTTACTCTCAAATATGGACCCGATATTCAATTCACAGATCCTTCGACGCTGATTACTGCATACTCACAACAACCAGCTCCCATAATAACTTCAAGAAATGCATATTATTATCCAGAAGTATCTCCCGATTTCTTCATGGTAAACATTACAGGTTCTGATTTGATTCTGGTGCAAGGATTCAGTGTCAGCTGCGCAAATCCCAACATTGCAAGCTACACTGTTAATTATATGAGCGTCAAATCAGACACTCAAATATTACTGGTTATTGGAGGAGTTGTGGATTCGGATACTGGAGATTACATTGATGTATCAACATTGGGCACTTGTGAAATTTCCGCATACAATTACAATGCAGCACAAACTATTCCTAGTATAACAATAATTACACCCGTATATCTCATTCCCGCGTCAACTAATTGCACTTCTTCGTGCAATGGATTTACCACAACTTTGTTGACTCATCTTTCGCCCAATTATGGTGTTTCCAGTGCATATTTGATTACCGCCGGAGCAGTGCAAGTAATTTCGTTTCAAGCGTATCCCCATGGGTCGAGTTTAAATTCCTCTTCAGTATTGGCAACAACGGGATTTGCGCTTGAAGTCGATTCGATATTTTCTCCAACATGGTACTATTGCTCGCCGCTCGATCCGGGAACAAATTATACAATAACATGTGCATTCTTGATTGAAAATAGCATGAATTTTGATGGACACATACTTTTCACATTCGAATCAGGATACAGCGCACAATTGAATCTTCAATTATTTAGTGCATATACATTACCTGTTATTTCCACTGTATCTCATTACAACCCATGGCGTTCTGATTGGGGTGGTGTTGGGTTTGTGTTGGGACAAGTAAGTTCTGGTGTCACGGGCTATATTCTCAATAGCACATTATGCATGCTTGGTAATGTAGCAAAAACTCCAGGAAATTCTTATGTTGAATGTATTACCCAAAAATACAACAACGCTCTTTGGATAACTACACAATATGGACTCGATCCTGCGATATTATATCAATACACAAATTATTACACACAAATACTCCCCGCAAAACTAGTCGTGGGTGGTGGACCTTTCACTCCGTCATTTACATTCGACGATACATACTTGTCATACAATGAAAGCGCCCCCGTCGAAACTCAGTTAAGCACGGTTATTCAAAATTCGCCACGAGTTTTGCAAGCAGGTATTCAATTAGATTCACTTTTCACTATTGGAGCAATCACTTATCTCACTGAGACTATTCCCGAGTCACCACCATCGCGCAGAAAACGCGATCAGGAACTTGACGCTTTACCTGTGGTTACATGCCAATCCCCAAGTTTATCATTATCCAATGCATACTGTTTTTGCACGGCCAATTGCTACAATTCAGGCAGTGATACTCTCACTGTCTCTGTTCCATTCACTTTGACTTACAATCCATCCAGCAATATCAGCAGTGTTATTGGCAACATAACATTACCTCCTGCTGTGCCATTTGTCCTGGAATTTTCGCCTCAAAATACTACACAAAATAACACTGTGCTTATTTTATTGCAAGGAGGCAATCTGGATGTCTTGAGTGGAGTGGTGGCAGATGTCTTGATTGGTACAACTGTATGTTACATCTCCATTGGTAGCACGATCCCGCCAACATATCAAGATTATTACACTGATTTCACTGGAATTGTTTGCACACTCAACACACAAGGAATGGCTATTGGAAGTTATGATGTGACCATTGTGTTCAATAATGGAACAGAAGTTATTAGCGATCCACCTTTTGTGATTTTGGGTGGCCAAACACCTACAACTGCACCTACAAATCCACCACCTATTCCACACGAGAATAGTTCATTGACATGGACTATTGTTCCTGTGTTTATTACATTTTTGGTGATCATAGTCATTTCAGTCTTGCTTTTGATGTACAACACTAGCATGAAGATGAATAGCAGCAACAATAATGCATATGTCGCGGCAAGAACGCATAATCATTGAAACAACAAGACAATAAAAAAAGCTTTTTTTTCCTTTGATTTTTTATTATTATTCTCTACATGGTTCGCCATCATAACCCATGAGCACGGCAGAGCGATCACCCTCTCCAGTAACACAAAACGCAAAATTGCAAACATCGTATTTTTTAGGTGAGGTTTTAGGTGGGATATTAGGCAAATAACGACTTGCAGCTGCGAATTTAACTTGTAATTCTTGAGTGATAGTAGGCGATTGAGGGACATGCAATGGAGTTAATGTGGCAGGTAAACACACATCAATAACAGCATTTTTCATGCATGATTGCAATTCAGATTGAGCGCACATGGTCCAAATGTGTCTGTTCATCATTTCGCGAGTGACACTGGTGCCCACTCCATCAAATAATTTCTGCGTCTTGTTAGAGTAAGCAATGGTCATGATGTATTTTTCATCCCTGCTATCACGGTAATAAGCAGATCTGAAATTGGTGGCTTTGATTAACACGGGCAATTTGATGACAATCCAACCAAAGTAGGTTTCACAAACTTGTGCTTCGACGTTTTTCAATTCAATGCATGGATAATTTTTGCCAGTGATTTGAAAATGACCAGGCAGCAAGATTTCCAAATCACGAGATGCGCGAACATGAGGGATTAGAGATTTGCTATCATCATCAAACTTGATATCCAATTCCTTGACCAAAGAATCTGGAATTGAATTCTTGTCGCCTCCACTCACTGTGAAACGAGTGTTTAGTTTTCCTAATAATTTGGCCTTGTTCATCCACATTTTGCCACATGTGTAGATATTAGTGTCTGCAAAAGTTGGGCTGGAAATCATTCTGTGCAGCAATTCAGAGAAACACCACATGTCAGGGGAGACAACGAAACCTGGAGTCAAGAATTCACCAGGCATCAGGAATTGCATGCATCTCAACATATCTTCAGGTGGTGATAATAACATCTTGTTTCTTTCCATATTCTCAGATGTACATGGGCCGCAAATATCACACACGCGTGTGCAATACCCAACAGCACAAACTTCTCCTGGGCAATCAAAACCTTCATCCCATTTCACAAACTTTTTGATCCATTCCAAATTATCACCTTCACGATAAGTAATTTTCGCTTTGGGTATCAACCGTGGCGAAAAATCCAATGTTGTGCTTAATGCACCAGGTGGTGAAACTAGAATTTCTTCAAAGCGGATAAATCCCATTGATGAAAAAAATTTTTTTTCTCCTTCTTTTAAAAAAATAGGCGTTAAAAAAATCAAAAAAAACTTGTTTTAAAAAAACATCAAGGAAATGATTAAATGGGCTACTATTCGCAAATTAATAGGTCTAGCCACAGTATTCAGTATTGGAATGCTCATGGCTATTTTAGCCGCTGTATTGGATCGCGATTGGCACCCTGTCTGGCCTCTAGTATTTTTCATTGCCGCAGGTACACCAGCAGCTGTTCACAATCGCAAAATACACAACGGATATGAAGGATGTTTAACTTTATCGAGTTTTTTGACTGCATTGTTGTTTACATCAGGAATTGGAAGTATTGTTTCATTATATTATGCGCATGCAATTAGCAGTTTGGCATTATCATTAGATATTCCAGGTGGAATTTTATTATTCAGCGCACTATATTACTATTCCCGTCAATTCGTGGCAGTGCCCGAAACACCAACTGACGAGCAATTCTTTTGATGTTTTTTTTGGGACGACAAATAAACAATTCATTTTTTTCCCAAACAAAAAAAAGCGTGATTTTTTTACACAAATGCGAGCTCCGTTGTTATTGTTGTTGTTTGCAGTTGTTGCACGTGCCGATTTGGAAATCTTCAGTTTTGATGCATTCAACAGGATTGGAATCAGCGCATCAACTCCAAACTCGAGAACTGTGAATACACAAACATTTAATGTGGGATTTCAAGATTACATGTTTTTCAGTTTCAATGTAAGCACCAATTACACGTGCATCGATTCAATGTGGCTCACATTATCATTTAATTCATTGGGGAATTCTATGCTAAGTTCAACACAATTCAGTGTTGGCTCTTTTGTCACAGATTTTAATGCAACAACCATTTCATGGAACACGTTCAATGGATTCAATTCATCCGCAACAATCGTTAACAATCAATACACATTTGCCATTCCAAATCAATGCGCTGGAGGATTAAATGCGTGCATATTTACAATTGGATTCTTTTCAAACGCGACTACCACCAACAAGTTTTATGGAACACCAACGACAATCACAATCCAAGGGCAAACATGCAATGCCATCAATTGCTCTGCATTACAACAGCCACATTCACATCTTGCGCCTGCATATGGAGATTCGTGGAATCAAGCCACATGCGAAATTGGTTATGGATCATTACCACCTTCATGCTATTGCATGATCAATGGAACATGGAATTGCTTTGGAATGGATTGTAATCAAACATTCTTTGGATGTCCCGCTGTGACACAAAATGGCTCGATGTTTGATTATTATGCGCATATGGGATATGCATTTACCACAAATTGTGCACCTAATTATCAAGGATATAGTTGGATGGAATGCCTTGTGGATAATACATGGAACATATCATCATTCAATACCAATTGCACTCGTGTTCCTACACAACCACCTCCAGCAGTGGTTTTTGCACCCATATGTTCATCACTTGCATTTGATTTTATTAACACAACAACAAACATATGGATTGATTTGTACATGAATTCTGTTGCTTTCACGTCGTGTATAGCATGCAATATCAAAAACTATACATTAACGCAAGCTGTTTATGGACAAAATGTGACTGTGAGTGCATGCATTCGTGGGACTATGCCTCTTTTATGTTCAAATGCAACTGTATTATATGAATTGCAAGCTCCAACAGGTTTTGAAGTGGCATCTATTCACCAAACAAATGTTTCGCTCACATGGACTAAATATGCATGCGTATCCTATTATTCATTAACATGCATTCCATTGGGGAGTGCAACCACTACACGAATAGTGTTTGTACCACCCTATCAAGTGACAGGAATTTCTTTGGTGGCAGCAACTACATGCACATTATGCCCTTTCAATACACAACAACAATGCGCATCCATCACTTTTGGAAATATCATCGATACTATTGCGCCAACGGATGTTGTTATTATTCCCACCATCAATACAACAACGATCACGCCACAGACAGATGTTGTTGGTGAAGCAGTTGGATACACTGTCATGTCTATAATCGTGTGTATGATTATCGCCATTTTTTCGGTTTCTGTGTTTATCAAGCGCAGGAGACTAAAGCAAATTCACGTTTCGAATTTCGAACTCATGCAACCCATTGGCAATGGATTACAGTATCCTTTGAGGCTGGAAGAAAACCCAACAGTGCTCAATACTTCATTGGAATTATTTCATTTGCCAGGTTATATGCTAATTGAAGATTTTGCAAATGAAGTGCGTTTGGATCAACAATTCGCAGATGGAGGTGAAAGTACAATCTATGAATGCACATTGTTGTCAGATGTTTTGCGCAAAAGGACAAACGATGCAGTGATATTCAAACAGTACAAGAAGCAAATGAATCTTGCAGATGAATTCTTCACTGAAATCATTATTTTGAATGCATGTTTGCACAGCGAACATATCGTGCGTATTTTGGCATATTCATGCGAATCACCAACATGCGGCATTTTATTCCCCAAATACACAACGGATCTCACAAGCGCCATTCATGCCCACAAACACTTTGAGCAAAATCCACAACATATTGTCTATGCAGTTCTACAACTTATTTCCGCACTCGAATATTTGCACAGTATTGGAGTGGCACATTGTGATGTGAAACCATCCAATATCATGTTCCATCATGAAGTCAGTCGACGTTTTGTTTCTAACAATAGAGGCACATTGCGTGGAGCATTGGATAACAATATACCATTCAAATTGAAATTGGGTGATTTTGGGACGGCATATTGCGAACTTGTAGAATGCACACGCACACAATACAGTTGCGCATTCACACCCAAATATAGTGCACCTGAACGATTCGATACCAAATTTCGATACAGTATTCATGCCATGCAAATGCTGGACGTTTATGCATTTGGTGTGACTGTGGCCGAAATGATTACACAACAACAACCTTATTCTGGAATTCAAGTGGACATCAAAACACCTCCGCCGCCCACCAATTTGTTACCCATCAATAACTTAGAAGAAGCCATGTTCAACTTCACACCATCTGAAGATGCAATCTTGCTAAAAAACTTTATTAACACGTCATGGAGTACAGATGTTAATCAAAGACCAACATTCCAAGATTTACAAAGACAAATACGAGCTATTACAAAATAAATTCGCTTCTCTCGAATCCAATTTTTCTCTTTTTTCACAAATTTTCTTAAAAAAAGAAAAAAATGTGGAAGCGTTTATTCGGCGGTGATACTCCACCGGCACAGCATCAAAAAAAGCATATTTCATCCATTTGGTTTGAATGTATGTTGAATGGGATTTCTTCTTCACAAAATGTAAGTTATGCCAATATTTTCAAAGAGGGTAACGTCGATGATTATATCCCATTTGACAATATGTTTGTATCTGAACAATCGCTGTTGTTTGAATATAATTTTGACAATGACTTGTGCAAGCAATTGAGACATGTTTACGAAGTTTTATGCAATGACAATTTCTCTGGCTGTATTCGTTGTATTGTCAACACTAATGATGGCAAAAAAGTCAAAAAATGGGAAATGTTTGCTGATTGCATTGCCAAAGAAATGTGCAAACGCACAGGAGTTGAAACAATCTCTGGATCGGTTGCAGCAATCGAAAAAGAAGATGACACCCTAATTCTAAACTTTTGGTGTGTGCGTGTGTTCAACAGAGATGCATATGATAATACCATCAATCACATCAATAATCAAATTTATGAAGATTTATTTGATCACTATGAAAAACACAAGAGTAATTTTGAAATTCAAGTAGATGTGCCATCAGCATACCCATTGAATTCTAATGCATTTGAATATGCAAATTCGCGAGCCAAAACGTGGAAAATTCTTGCACACAAACAACACGTGCAAACTGAAGGTGACAGCAACTATTTCGTCTACACATGCACTGTGGGGAAGCGATGGTTAGATGATGCATATAAAAATTTCATGCAGACAAAGGAAGCAGTGCATTTGTGGATTGATGAACACTTTACGCCATGGCTATTTCATAACATGCAAATATCTGATCTTAGGCGACAAAATGAATTGGAGATGCTCACATTAACGGGAATTTTGGCAACACCTTATGCATACACTATGATCGCCAGGCACATCAATTCACTCAACAAAACAATTTTCGACACGGGATGTATTTTGACAAACGAAGGAATAATTTGTTCACAGCAACAACAAACAGTGCATAATCAAGAAAAATTCGATGTATGGTTGATGTCTGCATTAGCATGCGTGATAAAATATGAATTAGAAGCAATCACATTCGAACGCACTATAGATTGGAGACCATCATTAACAGGCGTGACCTTAAGAGTTGTGGAACTGTTAAAAAATGCAAAACATTTAGTGGATTCAGAATTTCATCGAATCATTCCAAAATTAACTGGTATCGATATCATGATAGTCGTTGATAATACAGGAAAAACAGCTAGATGTAAAATAACTTTTATGCCATGGATTGGTTCTACATCAAGTATCGTCAGTCACAAATTGATTAAAGAATAAAATTTTTTTCCTTGAACTTTTACAAAGAAGAAAAAAAGATGACCAAAAAAATTTATGGCTTAATGTTACATGGATTAACATCTTCGGGTGACAAATGGATGCCCATTGTTGATGCATTGCAACAAGATCATTTCCAGCAGTTGGAATGCGAAATGCCTAATGCACCTGAATTACCATTGACATTAATGGGCGGGAAACGTGTTCCTGCTTGGTTTGATTTTCAAGGTTTAGGCCCCGATGCACCACGTCAAGACGTTGAAGGAATCGTGGCATCGACTAAAATCATTCATGGTTACTTGGATGATATGATTGCAAACAAGGCTGGTGGTGATAGTAAATCTGTTTTTTTGTTTGGGTTTTCACAAGGCGGGATGATGGCATTGTTTGCTGGGTTGAGATATGATAAACCATTAGGTGGCATCATTGCACTATCCACATATCTGCCATTGCTTAAACAAATTCAAAGGCGTGAAATTGAATTGCTGCAACCAAGAGATACGCGTATCTTGTATTGTCACGGCGATAAAGACAGTTTGTTGGATTTAGAATGGGCCAAACAATGCACCAAAGTCATTAAATCTTTTGGATATAGCAATGTGGAAACGCATTGGATGCACAAATTGGAGCATACAACAAATGCAGAAACATTAGCAATTTTGCGCAATTTTTTTGATCAACAATAAAAAAAACTGTTAAACATGTATTATTTTCAAAACACAATGATAATTTCCAATAACGATATCCAATAGCGCCTTTGCTTGATGTTCATGATATGCAGATGGTATTATCAACTCAACGACATCATCCGTGTTCCAAAATGGTACATCCCAATACCATCTTCCATCCAGTGATGGAAAAACTTCCCATGGTTGTCCAGGGAACATGGCTATCATGTCATTAGATTCGCGTTTACAGGTTATAAACCGATTCGCTTCATAACTGATGCGTTCGTTAGGATCTGCGCTGATAATGCGCTGTTTAGAGACAATTTTGCCAGCTTCATACATCGTTAAAGAGATGCGCGTCAGAAAAGGTTGTTCCAGAGATACACACTTGTCCAATAGCTTTTTCAATCCGGAATCATCTTTGAATTCGACATACACAAATTCGTGATTCGTTTGTCTACATAATTCATATGTGCGATCCAAGTATGCTTTCTTAGTTTCACTCAATCCAATGACCAAACATGCACCAGAAATGCGTTCAGGGACCATAGGATCGTTGTATGTAACGCATTTGATCAGCGCACGCAATGCATATTCGCTAGGCAAGTTTTTGATGTGCTGGGGTATTTGTTCTTCGGTTTCTTGTGGACAAACGATCAAAATGTGCATGTAAAGATGTGGTGAGTGCACAAACGTGGGTAAATTGCGCAGTCTCAATTTTATTGAACTTTGTTTTTCTGAGCGATCGAGAGTGGATGCAACTTCAAACATTTCTTGTGGTCCGTATCCCATGAGTTGTGCATTTTGTTTGTTGGAGCGAAAATCTTGGGTTATTTCATGCCACAATTGACATGTCATATTATCTGCATGCAACAACAACATGATCCATTCATCTGCTTTATCTTCCCAGAAATAGCGTTTGAAACGTCTATCTTCACGACACATTTGCTCCAAGATTCGAGGAATTTCACTATGCAATGAAGATACACATTGACCATTGGATGCACTATCGAATTGTTTAACATTTGTTTCAATCTCAGGAAGACGATCGCGCATACATGCAGCAATGTAAATAGGAGCAACAGAAGACGAAGACATTTTTTGTTTTTTATTATTTCAAAAAATTTTTGATTTTTGTCTCAATGCAACACCACACATAAACACTTCCAAATCTTGTTGTTCCACTTGAAAAAGAAAGATTTCGCGTGGATTTCCATAACTGAATTTCCGGTCGTCAAATAAATATTCTGTATTTCGTGGTAAAATATCCACCATACTAAAATCAATGTCTAATATGGGACCCAAGAAACGCATAGTTGTTTCCAGCGTGGCATGTTGTGCATCTACAATTCCAACATCTGTTAGTGCTTCTTTGGTGCGAATGTAAGGTCGATTCATGTCCCAAAATCCCATCACTGGTTCACTCTTGTATGTTCCATTGTGGCTATCGATAGCCCATCGTTTGTGCACATCAACAGTGTATTTCCAAAGCACTTGTGCTAAATGGTCAGCTTGCTGCTCGCCATTGCCAAACAATAATTCCACGGCTTTCAAAATTAGTTCTTTGGGTAAAGTACATCGCTTCAATTGATCATAAAACTGCCGCCATACATCATCATCCAGTAAATCCACCACCGTTTGGAATCGAATCCAGCTATTACCCTCTTGCTCATATGATAATCCATAAGGTCTGAAACTGCACAAATACCCTAAAATACATAATTTTATCCCTCTATCACTTTGCAAGTGTGGATCGTATTCGGGTGGGCAAAAGACAAATCCTTCAACAGATACAAATTTCAATGCCAATGAGATGCGTTTAATTTGAGGTGCCAATTGAATATGTCCACTGCGTTTCAGGTATTCACGAAGCAAAGTATCGGTTTTGATGAGTGCATGTTTATTGTTATCTATGGGAGTTGATGATGGAAGCCACCCTAACCATTTGCGTGTTGTTGCATGATGTCTAGTGGACCAAAACAAGCGAGTTTCACTCTCGCGCAATGATTTTACAAAATGCAGCACACCAATCAATGGTTTGGGCACAGTGTAATTCCAATTGCATATCATGCGCGCATTTTTCGAGAAAAAGAAATCTATTAATGTATTGAGTGTAGGAAATCCATTGGAGATGGGCCATACTGCTTTGAGCAAGTTATATGCATTACTTAAATAACAATTGATGTTTTTAAATCCAAACATGCCCGTGTAAACATGTCTTTTGAGAAACCATATTGCATGTGCATCAATAAGTGTGCACACTTGACATTTATCAAATAATTTGATGAAAAATTCTTGCTTGATTCCTTCACCACCTAATGCAGAATCGACTTCCAATTGATGAATAGTGGTATCATCCACTACCCAATTCACGAGATAACGTTGATGTATTGTATCACATGGAGTTACATCAAAAATCATCACATCATATTTTGGTTCGCGAATATCCAATAAATTCACAGGATATCGTGTGCCATGATCAGTTAACTTGACATCCATTTTTTCCGAGTTTTCTTAAAAAAATTTTCTTTTTTTTCTTTTTGTGTGCCTTCTTCTAAGTAAAAAAAAGATGGGATTTGTTGAAAAAGAGTTTGTATGTCCAGATCCTAAATGCGCTGTTTCATTTGATCGCAAGGACAATTTGCATAGGCACATGGAAACGTATCACCGCAAAGCATCAAAACAAGTGATAACATATGTCTGTTCCGTTTGCAGAGCTACATTCACGCGCAACGATAATTTGCAAACACATATTAAAAACAAGCATGGAGTTCGAACTGTACGAAATCGCAATTGAAAAAAATGTTATATAATAAAAAGCGAAAAAAATTCTTTTTTTCTAACGCACACAAAAAAAAGAGTAATGCCACCAACAGCGCACAGAAAAGTTGCAAAGAATGCTATTAAGAAAATGTATCTGGAACTCAGGGGTTGCGGACCCAAGACTCTAAAATTCATGTTTTCTATTGCAATTCCAGGTTACATGAATGAAGAAGACAATCCTAATTTGAGTCTTGGAATTGTGCTTTTGCATGCCGTGATTTCAATGATGTTGCTTGCAGCCGGAGCTTATGGCATGTACACATCTACATCCAGTGAACCTGTATGCGGGCAACGTATTACCACACTGTTTGCTGGTGGAATGTTGGGATTCATTTGTTCTGCAATAATGACATTTAGACACTTGTGCAAAAACAAATGTGACTTGTGTGCATGTAAACGAGGTGGATACAGACCAGGGATAGATGTGACTTTCTTGAACATGAGTAGTGCCGTCTTTGGCATGGTCTTGTTTGTCATGATGATCAATGCAGCACAAAACAATTGGGAACTTATCAATGTTTGCGATTACAACTGGACTAGAGGCTATTTTGCAGTTTCATCTCTTTATGTAACGTGGGCAATGTTTATCTTCTTCATGTTGCTGTTGGGTATGATAGGGTTATGTTGTTGTTCTACATTTCAAATATGTGTGCAACAACCACATCAACGACAAAATTATGCTCGCACAAGGAATGATGCACACAGCGACATTGATGATGAAGACAATGAAGTGTTTGATGTAGAAAATCAAATTTGAAATAAAGAAAAAAAACACTTTTTATTATTGTTTCGCATTTTTTGCAATATCAGCCAATGTTGTTTCGAGATTTTGCATTTCGCGTTCGTTTCTGGGCAAAAGTGAATTTTCCAAAGTGCTCCATGTGACATGAACAGGATGTGCTTTAGTATTGCTAGTTCGAGGCATGGGTTGACCAGATCCAAACAAGATGACATGTTTACCTTCATTGATAGGGTCGACATGTAAATAATCTAGTTCATTAACATTGTGATTTTCAATGTACAAGTCGATTTTCTTGACATCAGATGGCATTTGAGATAAACTGTTTTGATAAACATGATGCCCTTTCATTCGCAAATACAAGCACAACCCTGTCATTCCAACACTGCATGGTTCCCACAAATGCACATCGTCGACAAAAATGCACAAACCTTTATGTGATGATTTCAATGTGCCATCGCCATCGTCGCCATAAGTGATCATTTTCATCGTACCACAACAATATTCATCTGCACATTTCATTCCACCATGGCCAGCTACGAACGCATCGTCATCGTGATGTTTGTGTCTTGGTGGTGGCTGTTTTTGAGATTTGTTAACTGGCATGCTCACATAATCATCAGATTTTCTCGTGTGAAATTCATTCACCAGAGATTGGAAACGTGCAGTTAGCCATTTCATGTATTCTGGATTTTCTTCAGTGATCTTTTCGAGATTGACGAACCAAATATTTGAATCGTACAACAACTTCTTGTCGGATTCGCTTAATCCAGGTGCATTCTTGTTCTGAATCCACAAAATTTTGACATGAGGACGGTTTTTGTACACCACCATTCTGACACGCTTGTTGAGAGCAATAGTTTCGCGTGTTTGGCCATCAATTTGTGGTTGATTTTCCACGATCAAGACATTCCCACTGTAATTCGAGAAATTTGAAATCAAAGAATATCGTTCTTCTTCAATATGAGCAAAACCTGTGCGTCTCAAATAACCAGCAACATGGCGCAATTGAGGTTCGATGCGCTCACCAATATTTGCATGATACACGAAAATAACTCTGATATCATTTGCCACTTTTTTGACAGGTTCAGCTTGCGGTTCATCATATTCTTCCTCTTCCTCTTCATCACTGCTGCTCTCAACAACAGCACGTTTCTTTTTCGATGGCATCGACTTTTTTTTTACTTCCATCTTTTTTTGTGAAAAAAAGAAAATCTTTTATTAAGAGAAGACAATAGGCAAACATGCATGTCCAATGAAAATTATGTACATGAAAAACGCAGAAACAATTTGCATCCAAAAAACTAGTTCACTATGTTCTGAATTGTGTGATATCGACCAATTGGTTAACAAGGCTGCACTGTAAAATGCCGCTAATATGTGAACGAAATGTAAAAATACACATTCCCTGACACTAGTGTCTTTAGCAATGGTGTGTGCAAGTATCCAAAATGCAAAAATCATTCCAACGACAAATAACACTTGCCATATAATTTCAGTATCAAGACCAAGAGGTTGTGAATTCATGGCGGTCAAAAGAATGAATACCGAATATGTCGAAATGGTCACTGCTTGCCCTAATCCCATATTCCCTACACCTCCATCGGCAGAATTGGCATCGCGTGTAGATTTAGTTAATGAAATGTATGATATAATGACAATCATGATTCCGGCAGCAGTGGCAATGTATTCATTTCCAGACATGAATCTGACCATGCAAAATAGTGCTGCATAACATCCAATGTACAACAATAGAATAATCAAAAGTATCCATCGAATTATGCTAGCGTCTCCGCCCTTCAAGTAAACCCATTCCAATAATTCCCGAATTTGTCTCGCCGAGCAGCCATAGAGCAACAATCCCTGGATAAACAAGTATATGATTGCCATTGTCAAATAGATATGAGATGCATATTCAAAGTCATTTGTTGTGATCGATGATGCAGGAACGAATGAATACATCAAGAAGTACAACAGTGTTATGTATTTCCACAAGAACCATTCTGTATGTGCTGATTTGAAATAAAATTCTTCTTTAAACGATGCACATATCAACAATATGATAATCATCACTGTGTGATAAACAACATATCCGCTCATCAAGATGTAAACAGATTCGTATGGTTGACAAAATATGTATTCGGTGCCACAAATTTCATTGCCCCATATTCTCATAACATAAGCGGCAATAATTGCAATGCTAAATTGAATTGCATAATGATATTGAGGTAACATAATTTTCTTTTTTTCAGTGAGAAGAGAAAAAAAAGGATGCTTTTACCAAACAATTTTTATTTTGAATTTGTTCCAATTGATCCAAATGGAACGTTATATCAACGGGTGATTAATAACAAATACAAGGCAACAACAAATGCAAAAGATGCAAGCAAGGTTGGTACTATGGAATATCTTGTGCAACGAATGAATTTCAAGGGGAAATATGGACGTGAAGAATTCATCGTTGATAATCTTGAAAACACAACGGCGACTATTCCCGAGGAAGGCCATTATTCATCTTCAGGCGAAGAAGAACAAGAACAAGAAATTCCTTCTGAAACAGGTGGTGGTGGTGCTCAATTGGCACTTTTTGTGTACAAGATTCAACCGCGTACAAATAGGCTTTGGAATGTTTCCATGTCGAATGATAATCGTAAATTGATTTTTGAATAAAAAAAATAATGCCCATTCATGCTCTTATAAATGCTATTCAAAGTTATACATGTTTGTGCATGTATCATGTGCGTATGTTATTGCAATCGAATGACAATCATGAGCAGCTTATTGCCAGTTTAGCAAGTAAATTAAACGCTGAAGTGCCAGAGTATTTACATCCACGATTAGAAACTGTAATGCGCATACATATCAGCAGATACATGATCTACATGCCATTAGCCAAAATTAAAGTGTTTGAGCAACATTTTTTGCACACTTTCTACAAGAATGATCATTTGACAACAACGCTTGTGTTAATGAAATGCATGGATCATTCGTTGATTCAACAGGTGGAGACTCCAGTGTTTGATTACATATGGCAGAAATATTTGAATTGCGGGAGACAATTGCCGTTTCTCATCCATAATAGGATAAGCGAAGCGCGTTTATTAACGATACCTGTTAGTTGTTGGTATGTCTTGCAATCAGATTATGAATTGATGGCACAAGATACACCACGGATATCAAAACGGAGGAAATGTGTTTCTGCATATATCATGTCTGGTTTGGCGAAAGCATTGGCTACACCTATCTTACATCCCAACGTTGCATTCACACTTAAACCTGGTATACCATGTCATTATCCAGAAGGTGACAAACGTGCACTTTATGATGCCAGTAAAGTCGATGAAACGTGGTTAAAACAGATGCCAAGACAAAGTTTGATTTGGAGTAAAGACCCAAATGCAGATCTGGAAATGTCGGCAGATATTGAATTCCGTCAATTGGAACGTGACATTGAAACAAAGTTTGATGATTGAAAAAAAATAAATTTTTCGCAAGAAAAAAAACAAACAAAAAAAATATTTTTTTTCAATCGCACAAAAAAAATGAGCTCCTCTGCTACTAGCGAATGTCCAATTTGTTTCACTGAAGTGGATGAAGTCAAAGTCGCACTTTGTTGTTTCAATGCAATTGGATGCACAGCATGTATCAAGACCATTGCTGATCAAGGCTCTCCATGCCCTCAATGCCGCAAACCGTTTGCAAGAGATATGAATCCTTCAAGTCTTCCATCATCTAAAATTCTCACAGTGAGTGAGTACAAGGAAGCTGACGACATCAAGATTAATTGTGCCCCATGTCTCAAGAAGAACAAGACCGACAAACATGCCGACTTTTGGTGCATCAATTGCAAAAAGTATTTCTGTGAGGCATGCAAGTTAGGACATGATGAATACATGGATACACACGAATGCAAACCACTTGCTGGATTGCAACCTCGCGTTGCCTTGGCGCTGTCAAACACATTGCAAACATGTAGGAATCATAGAACTCAATTAATGGATCATAGATGTGTGGATTGCAACAAGGAAGTTTGCATTGAATGTGCAATCACGTATTTACACAAGGGGCACAAGATCATCAAACAAAGTGAATATTGTGCTACTGCAACCACACTTCTCAACACATATACTTCGTTTGCCAAACGAGTGATTGCTTTACCAGAGCAAATCAATCAAGTAAGCGAAAAACAGATCGATGATCAAGAAATTCAACAAATTTCGGACGAATTGCTTGCTGGATATACCACACAAGTGAATAGTCATTTAGATCTTTGGATTCAAACATTGACCGATTTTAAGACTAATTTCAATTCTGCTGATTCACAAGCTTTAATCAAGAATGAATGGAAACCCAAAATCAAGAAGATGATCAAAGCTTCTATCGACAAGAAAGACGAATACAAGGCGCATCAAAAAATTCATGATCAATTAACCAAGGCGCGCGAGTTTTACTTGAAGCATAAACGCATGTTTGGATTTGCTGAAGCCGCAGAAACTTTTGGGACTATTAACGATATTTTTGCGATTGCACCCGCTATCAAAAAAGAGGTGAGTGAATATTTACCCATTTTGCCTGATGACGAGCAAATCAAGGCGTTAACTGAGGGTAGTGGCGACGACAACAACAAGAAGGTTTCCATTCGCGAAGATTTCAAGTGCACAGTTGATAAATCAGTAGTTACTGGAGCGGTGGAAACTTTCGATAGTTTGCAAACCAAATTAGCATGCATGTGTGCACCCGAAGTCAACATAACTGGTGTATCAACATCATTTGGGTCATTGGAACATGCTAAGAATGCGTTTGGTTTCAACAACAACAACTCAAATTACGCAACACCCCAAGATAGCGAAGTTGATCATTACTTTGGACAAGAGAATTATGGTTCACATGTATCCCCAAATCCAAACGAAGATGGATTTGAATACGCTCTTTTCAGCGGATGGGTTATCACTTTTTTCAAACGTCAATATGGTGGGCACAAAACGCAGAATGTAGGCGCTATCACTCTTGAAGGAGGTCTTTCTCTTAAACCCCCACTGAAATATTCTATCTATGAACGAGAAATAGTAGTTTGTCTCGATGATAGTTGGTTAGCCAAAATCAAATTCGACAAGCAATTCAAACTTCAATTTAACGCATTTAAATCAAAGAAGACTGAAAAGCCATTACCAGAGCGAGCACTCGATTTCGCATTGAATAGAACAAAAGATAAAATATTAATAATAACAAATCACAATATCGATATTTACTCTGTGGATACATTAACCCTTTCCGAGACTATAGTTATCGACAAAAAAACATCCATTGTTGGGTGCACCGTTACCATTTCGGCATGCGAAAAGTTGTTGGGTTATGTCGATCTTTACAATAAGCTGAATATAGTTTCGTTAGAAAAGACCGCACAACCAAGGCATATTACTGTATTCGAAAATCAATTATTTATAGGTTTTCATCTCATTTCGCCCACTAAATTTTTCTGTTTGCAAAAAGAAAATCGAGATGATGTTCGTATCATCACTCGTGTCGAAAACAATGTTGCAGTTGCTCAGCGCAGGGTATTTAACGAACGCAAATTCTCGACTTTGACTGTTCATGATCATGCATTGTATTTAGAAACAGATTTTCGTTTTGAAGTCTACTCTGTAAATTGGTGAAAAATAAAATCTATGTCTTCTACTCCTAAAAAGCGTTCACATATTGAAAACCCTGTATCATGCATTGACAATAAGCGTGTGAAATTCTTGGATTCATCAGAAACACAGGAATACAACCGCGCGCTTATTTCACAACTTCAACGAGAATTGGATTTACTCAAATCCAAAGGGACAGAAAATGATTTGGATACCGAAAAGGCATATCAGCGCATGGCCAATACATTGACATCCAGAAGATTACATGTGCGCAATAATTCATACACACAGGTTTGTCCCTTTTTCCACTGCTCACTAAAAAAATCGAAAAAATGTGTGTTTTTTTGAATAGGATTCAAAGGTTGCATTTGGATTGATAGAGAAATACAAGCATGTGGATTTGGCATATCAACATAAACAAGGGCATTTATTGAAATCGCCATTGGACACTGTTTGGAAAAAGGTGGAACAACCCATGATGCAGTGGAACCCATCAATGCTGAAAAAAATGAGTTTGCAAAGGAAACAAGCCGAAATGTCTTTTGTGCACTCAATCACACAAATTGGTGAACGGTTTGTGAACTTGGTGGATAATTATAAACACGAATTGATGCTTGGATTTTCACCTGCATCACAATACATGCTAAACGAAAAAACACTGATTCGTTTATTGACACAAGCTAGTGATCCAGAATGCAATTCATTGCGCACTGGTAGATATGTGGAGATGATGATCGAATTTTCGAAACAACGTAGTTGGACACAAAATGTCAACATGTTCTTTGTCATTAACGACTCTATGATGAAAACTTTATTTGAAACTTTATTCAAATACATTAATCTCCCACCTCGGTTGTGGAAATTCAGATTGATATTGTTGAAAGAATATGAAAAAATTGACAATCCTGATATTAAAACGCGCGTCAGAAGTGTGATCTATGGTGCATTATGGAAACACATTGGCGTGCGGCATTTATGTTCTCATTTCCAATTGATGGTTTATGTAGCCAGACTTGTTGGAATGTCTGTTCATGTGTGGGAAATGTTATCATTGAAATAAAAAAAACTTTTATTCATCAGAGGGAAACCCTCGTTTTATCATTTCATTCAATATTGGAATCAATTCCTTGTTTACGATCGCAGCTTGTCTGTCATTGATACTTCCAAGAGTCACGCTTTCATTGTCCAAATATTCATAAAATGTCACATATTTCCCATCTATGCGCTGTTTAATGTTCAGTGTCCTCAACCATGGGAAAAGCGTTGGATGTTCCAAAAACATGCAATCAAATGTGCATGTTGTGAATTGTTGATACATGGCATTCAATTCATAACCTTCGCGATTGATTTCAATAATGGATGATAGCAGAGCATGCATTTCATCCGGTTTCCATATTGTTTGGAGAGTCACATTTGTGTTCTTCTTTGTTATTGTGTTTGCCAAGTGACTATTTTTATCGTCTGTTCCTTGTGTTAATTTTTCAATGCGCACGCTATTTTTTAGTGTCAACCATGCATCATTGATAGTCAAGAACATTTTGGGCCATTTAGGATCGGCGACCAAATTTGGGATTGCATTGTACATCATTAGTGTATTCGTCGGAATAGAATAGGCGAAGCGAATGTCATCAGTGGCAGTGGAGCTGTCTATGTACATACCAATGGTCAATCCAAAGCGATCATTTTCTTTTTTAATGAAAACAGGTCTTGTTTTTTTGCGCTTTTGATTCACGTTATACAATTGCGGTAAATCTAATGGCACAAATTGATCGTCTACAACAAATATGGGTTGATATCCTCTAATGTACATTAAACCAAGTAATTTTTGTGTATTGGTGGCGACAATCGACTTGTTATACATGTCATCTGCGTCTCGCCAAGAAATTCCCATTGGATGGAGAGATCGTTCCCATTCATTATTGCCAAACGTATTATTCCATCCAGCATCGGTAGTTATCACAGTCGAATTTGCAAACAAGTCAAATAAAGTTAATGAATCGGCTCCATTAAATTTCGAAAGCATCATGTATGCACCAGCTAATGCTTGCGAATATGTCAATATATCACCACCATCATCTTTGACGATGCGCATTGTTAATATGTCCTTGTTTACGTTTAACGGAGTTCTTTCAATATGCGCGCTCCATTGTATTCCAGTTTTAATGGCGGTTTGCCAAGTCGCAGGATCGTCATGATAAAGCGATGCCCACACTTGCATTTCCACAGCTAAATCATATTCAGAATTGGATTTCTGGACAATGTCTTTCACAAACCATGGAACAATTGTAGGGAATTTTGCATCTGCTGCTGCTGCTTTTGGTTCTCCCAATGGCATTAACATTCTCGGAGTCCAATTTGCAACATCAATTTGTGGCAATGCAGGTCTTGCACCAAATTCGGCTTCTATCCAATCGCATACAATTGCCGACTCTTGCAAATCAGCAACAATTGGATTATTTGTGTTCACAGTAATCGTTGCCAATCCGCCGCCGTTGGATTGCACTATTATAGATACACGTTGAGTATCTGAATCATTCTTTGCATAAACGGTCAATACATTTGCAGTAATGCCAAATTCCACGACTATTAGTGGAATTGTGTGATTGTCGACAGTCAAGACATGCAATAAAAATTTCACTTGCAAGCATCGAATAGCAACTTTCATGAGCAACTCAACAATGTCATCTGCATCTGCAAAATTGAAATAATTTTGACCATAATCTATTATCTTTTGATGGAATTCCGTTTCTGCAACCCAAATGGTCCGTGAAGCATTGAATGCATCATGCAAAGTAACATCTCGTCCATGCATGGATAATGCACATGGAAGCAAATTTTGAGCAACTTCATTCATGGATATTTGTGGCATTTGAGTCACCAAGTTGATGGCAGCTATAATCATTGCTGCCTTATCAACTTCATTTGATTTCACACGCGCATTGTAATTCGCCAATAGTGTTGTTGGCGTTTCCAACAAGTTTGATTGCCAAAATTCGGCTGGTTCATTATTGCTCCCAATAAATTCCCAATTGGTAGTTGAAACAGCCAGTGCATCGCGCGGTATACATCCATATGATCGAGGTGGATTATCTTGTACAGTGTTAAAATAAACACTGTCTCGTTCATTGACATATAATTGATGTCCATGTCGTTCTATGCATAATGCTGCCAATCCCATGGCAAAAAAACGATTTCCACATCGAGTTGCTTGAATCAATGCATGCCCATCCCAAACCCACCATTCTGAAGTGCTCATGAGCAAATGAATTAATCCATGTTGTTCGATGTGTCGAAATAAACGCCACACGGGGTTTTCATCGCGTCTGGGTGTTTGCATAAACCGGTTTGGAGGGCAAGATGCCCAACACATCACTCCAAAGCTGGTTTTGGCATGCAATTGAGGCAATGCCTTTTTCAATTCAACAATGTTGATATTATCTTTTAGATTCTCGGGCATGGCGATTGTGTGCGTGGGGTGAATGCGCAGTGTTTGTGGATAACCATAATAAAAGTTATCCAGTGATATTGTCTTTTCGATTTGTGCATGTCGTTTCACAATCAACTTGAATGCATGCAATTCTTTGACAGTAAATGTATTTGAATTGATATCATAGGTTCGAGTGCATATAGCTAATCTGACAACATGACTTGCCATTCGAACAGTTACTTTACCACCTTCATTTTGCAAAAACTCTCTCAATGGCATTTTAGCTCGTTGTGGATGCCACAAGTAGAATTGTTGTCCTGGATTTAGCAATGCTGGAAGGGGTTGTTGTCCTGGAAGTGCCACTGACAAAGGCGCTTCTCCATGAAAATTGAGTGACCATCCATGACATGCTGGTGTGCTACTATTGTTAATTTTGAATTTTGCGCATTTCACTTTGGTATGATATGTGTTTGGATTTTGTGGGTTTGTGGGTGTGAACGCCAAATAATCAAACAAGGTGGGTGCATTGGAGCGTTTCATCAACCGAGATTCGGGCCCCACAACAAACGTTATCGACCATGGAATTCCAAGCCAATCATCTGTGGCAATAGGAGGGCGAATCTCTTGTTCTGTTGTAAAGATCCTGTTATTTGTAATGTCATTAGCGGCGACAGCAGTATAATTTACAATGGGTTTTGATGTCATTTTTCTCCTTTTTTCTTCTTTGAATTTCTTTAACAAAAAAAAGAAAAAGCGAATATTATTAAAAAATGGGCTGCTTTTTTAGTAGGGGAACATTCCCAATGAGTGGTAATGTAGATTTGATCGATGCAACCATGGTGTTGAATCATGGAGTAAATATTGCACCTCAACATGCAATCATGTCACGTAGCTCTAATGGAGTGGTGGTGAGCAACAATTTCACACTTACATGCGGACCCATGGATGGTTCGATTCAAATCACATCACAATCGACATCACTCAATGATCCTAGACGGTTTCAACAACAGCAACAAGCTCAACAACAAGGCACTCAAAACAGCACAAAAAACACATGGGTTAATTGGTTGGGTGATATGGCATCGAATGCACGTTATTTGTTGAATTTGTATCGTGCGGGTGATTTCGAAATTGATGTCAAAAAATTGGAAGCTCGCATTCAAGAGCTCAAAGAAGAAGCAAACATGAACATATCAAATGGAGCCAAGTTAACTGATCAAAGACACATTATCTCAGAAATTAAAGGGCTTGAGCAAGAAATCTCTCTGTTACAAAACGCCATTGCAGCACAGAAAAAAGCAGAAATTTCGGTAAGACGTCGATTGGCACTCAAAACAGCACAAAATGTAATTGATCAAGAATTGAATGTGCCAGAAGAGGATGCCACAAATGAACATCTCATGAACACTGTTAAGGCACAACAATACGATGATAGACAACGTGCTTTAAATGATGTTTCAAATGCTGCATCAGAAATGAATCAACAACCCATTGACGTGCAAGAAATCGAACGCATCCTGGGAATCAACACAAACAACAACAAACCACCTGTTGTTGAAAGGCAACAACAACAAAGACAGACACCAAATCATGTTGCACTGCAAATCCCTGTGGAGCATCACTTGGAAGAAGAGGAACAAGAACAAAGAGTGTTAATTGCAGAAAATAATAATGTTTGAAATCTTTTTTTTTATTATTCCTTTTTCTTTTCAGAGCGTTTTGTCTTTTCTTTGGCATGATTATCCATCTTGCGTTGTTGTCCGGCAAGGCACATGATCAAGTAAAAAGCAAAATGGAAGCAGTTCAATGCAGCTTCCGAACGTCTAGCCAAACCTTGGGACATTTGTTGGGCAGTGCAGATAGTTACTTCCTTGGACAACTGATCTGATTGTAAGATGAAGCGATCCAAAAACAATGGATTCAATTCGCGTTCCAAGGGTGTTCCATGCTCCTCAGATGCAACATCAACACGCGCTTGGTTGAGTGTGCAAATTTGTGTGCGAATTTCATTCAAGGTTTCAGTGACTGAATTTTTAGATGAAACTTTGGCCAATTTCACCAAGGGGTTTGCAATCAGGCATGCGGCACTATTGGCAAATCCAACACGAGCTTGTTTGGCAACTGTGTTGTCTTGTTGTTGATACAATGCATTCATGGAAGCTTTGAGATATCCAACCACATCAGTGTGTGTTTTAAACGCTGTTCTTCCACGATTGAGTTTAGCCAAATTTTCTGCGCTCAAGAAAGTCTTGTTAGTCAATGGCTTCAACAAGGATGCAGCAAGTTGCACATTATCCAACAAATAAGTCAATGCAGCACGCAAGATGATATCACATTGCTTTTTGATTTCTTCGCCAGTGCAATGATCGTTGGTTTCAAAGTAAGGAATGAGCAAAGCAAATTTGCTATGGGTCACCAATTTAGGCCCCTCTGCACTCTTAGTTTTGCCTGGGAAACATGCACGTCCCCATGCAAGTGGGAATTTTTCCTTGAGTTCTTTTGGGCTGCCATTGCACGAATCAATGAATTCACTGATGAATTGAATAGATTCCAATGCCATGAAAAAGAAGATACTGTGTTTAAGTGCGGTGACCACAGGAGTTCTCATTTCATGTTGTTTTTCTGGGTATTTTTGATTAGGCTCAATTGCCTTGTGAAGTGCATACCAATGGCGCATGGCATCTTCACTGATATCGGTGGGCTGGACAGTAATTCCAGGAATCTGATGCGAGCGAGCTAAAATAATGTGTTTCATGATATGCACCCATGCATTGCGAATGTGATCTCCAGGTGATTTAGCGAGCATGTGTAATTCTCTCAAAGTACCCATGGCTTTGGGGCTCGTTTTGAACATGACGCGTTTCAAAAAATCAACACCAGCGGGGTGTTCCATCACAGCAAAGAATCCTTCATCATCACCTTCAAAAATGCTATTGGGCACCAACAAGTTGATGTTAGGTTCTTCTTCTTGAACAGCTGCTGCTGAAGATGATGATGAATCATCTCCGTTGTTGCTGGTGAAACACGCTGATGGATTCAACATGGCAGCTACAGTGCATCCAATAATAGTGACCACATCTTCGTTGCTCAACAACTTGTCTTTCAACAATTTGGTGGTTTGCAGTGCAGTAATACATTGTTGATAGGCAGCGGTGACAAAATCATCGAATGTGCGACGAGCTTCAGAATTCATTCGGAAAGGTGAATTCTTTTCATAATTGTGGATGCATGCAAATGTCCATTTGTCAGAAGTGCGGAAAAATTGGTCTATTTGGTCAGCCATGGATTCAATAGAACCCACTTCATCGTCATCTTCTTCATCAGCAGATTCAACTCCAGCTTCTTCGGATGGCTGCTGTTGAGGTTTGGGGTTTTTAGATGCAGCCAATGTCTCGATGCGTTGTTTCTTATTGTTGTTATTTTTGACTTCTGGTTGTTGTTGCTTTTTGGCATTGCCATTGGTTTTGGGTGCAACCACTGGTTTTGATTTTGATGTAGAGGAAGATGTTTTGGATTTTGACGGCGGTGGTGGTGGCACTGCTTCTTCATTGTCCGAAATCAAATCATTCAAATCCTCTTCGAATTCTTCAGCACCAGATGATGATTCCTCCTCTTCAGATGAGGATACAACGTGCTTTCTCTTTTTACCATTGCTGCTCTTGTCCTTGTTGTTGTGATGCTTTTTGTCGCGTCTTCTTTTTCTGTCGTGATCGGAATCTTCATCATCTTCTTCGATGAAATCAATATCTGATTGATGCACTGAATCATTGTCACCATCATCATCAGAGTCTTCATCAGAGACACCACCTATCATTTTGGTGTTCTTGATTTTTTGCAAATCAATACCTTCACCTTCTTCATCTTCAAGATCAGACGGATCTTCTTCACGAGCACGACGTTCAATGGAAATCTCTGATTCATCCACTTCTTCAGCTTCATTGCGACGTTTGCCATTTTTGTTGCTTTCGACAACGCTTTTCAATGATTTAGGCTGTTGTTGAACAGGTAGTTGTTGTTTCCCATTTGTTGGTTGTTGTTGTTGTTGTTGCGCAGGAGCAACAGTCTTCTTGGTAGCACTACCAAATTTGGCAAGTACAGACGAATTAGCACTCTTGTTGGACATTTTCGGTTTTTTTCTCTGCAAACAACAACTGTCGCTTATCGATGCACAACACAAAAAAAAAGAAAAACACAGACGGGATTTTATAACTCTTCTCGTGCGCGTTCACGCATCTCTCACTCTCGCAGACAAAAAAATTTTTTCCTTGACTTTATTCCCAACCTAATACAACTGCTGTTGACAAAATCGATGGTATCTTGATTTGCATTATTGCTTTGTGATTGAATTTGAACATGTCAGGTGTATGTGGATTAGAATATGGTATGTGAACGCGTGCATCAGGTTGTGTACCTGGCCACTCGCTTTTTTGATAATCAATGGTTATTTCAAATTTGGCCATTTCAGAAGTGAGTGAGATAACAGGATATTTGAGCCGATAATCACCATCTGGCATACTGTCTTCTTCAGGTGGATGAGTCCATCGCGCAGTCGATAAACTTTCATAAGCAACACCGATTTTTTTCGTATTTTCATCCACGCAAATTTCAGTTCCACGAGGGACATCAAACAAACGCACCAAATGCAAATCATGTGCTAAACTCTTTTGTGCATGATGCATGCTCATCATAAAACGAACATCATCTCGAGAAAACATTTGCACATTACTGACCTTGGTGCGATTGATTTCTTCATTACGACGCGCATGTGCTTCATCCATAGGCACCATCATCGGCTCTATTCCATCAATAATGTGCGCATCTCCATTTTCATAACGAATCAATCCAGATGCATGTGATTGACCATGATCAGGTGAACTGGCAACAATGCACAACAACAGCGACATTTTGGTGGGTTTCAGTAGCGTCGTTAATCCATCAAGCAAGTATTGTATATTGTCGTTTGACATTTGACATGCCTGTCCATTAATTGTGATTTTGCAGGTGGCAGTGCTACTGGACATGCGATTTTTTGCTGCCCAATGAATTGCACATACAAGCCATTCCAAATCTTCACAATCACCCGATAGTGTTTCCAGACAGTGCGTGACAGCTTCTACTGTCAAGCGCACACCATCACGGCCCAGCCGAATGTCGTTCACATAAGGTATTGAATTGGAAATAAATGTGATTACAGTGTATGCAATGTTTGTCCAAAGTTGTTTTTCCTTTCCGTCTTTCCGCTTTTTGAGTTCAGATACCAATGCGTTCAAATCACTAGTGGGTTTGATGCCCAAATTCAATATGAGTGCCACTATCAACAAACTCAACAGGAAATCATCACTAACACGCTGCAATGGCACATCCGCCAAGAAAGTGGCAGAAACGGTGCCCAACAGGCGTGTTCCCATGTACACATTGGCCCAATCCATTCGCGGGATCATAGGGAATGAATATGTATATTTCTGTTCATTCACCAAAGTGTCAAATCCTTTGTGCCATAGAGCTAAAGAATCGTCATGTTTGATCTTATTCTTTTGCGTGCCCGATGTAAATTCACTTTCCAATTGCTGCAATGTGACATCTTTGGATTCAACTGTGCACTCAAATTCGATACATGACATGGGAAAACCATCATTTGCTCTATATTCTGGATCAGAACCACCAATTGTGTGCGTTTCCCAATGTACTTTACCCACAGTATCCATCATTACTTTGATGCGTTGTTTGGATGTGAGTGCAGCAGGAGGAATTTCAACATATCCATCAACCGATTGACGCAAGATATTGTGCCCGTTTTTCCATGCTTCAGTGTAATACAAAATAACACCCAAACGCACAGGACCACCTTCAGATTCGGATATGGGTAGCGATTCCCATGTTTTTTCAGGTAAGGTGTCGATTCCATTGTATAATGACATGAGTTTGTCTTCGGGACATGTTGTTGTTGATGACGTCGAATCCCATTCCAAAACACCATCAACATGTTTCAAGTTAGTGAAACATCGAATTTTTGCAACATTCCCGAACGCAGTTACAACACGCAAGGACAAGGGTTTGAGTTTGATTGACAACATTTTTCTTTCTTCTTCTTTTTTGTGTTTAAAGAAAACCTTTTTTTTCTGTTAATTAAAAAAAATTTCTTTTGTTGTTTTTTTTAAACACCAAAAAAATATGGAGATCAGCAGCAATGAAGTGTTTGCCTTTTTGCAGGATAGCATATCCGATGCAGAAAAGCGACAACAATGGATTGAACATGTGACAATACATGGTCGTTTATTGACTGATGAACAAATCACAAATGATGAATTTTACATGACTTGTTGGGACAAGTGGGTTGATGTTGCAGACAAAAACAGTCCTATTGCAAGACAATTTACTTTCAATGGGGTGAGTAGTCGTCCAGTATTTGTTTTGACTGTGATGAATTTTTTGAAAAAACACTTGTTTGTAGAATTACAACGCGGGACCAGTAAAGATCACGATTGGACACTTTACAACGCCTATGAAGAATTGTATTCACAAACATCAAGTTTTATTGAAAATCATGAACAAATTGGATTTCCCGAAGTGGCTATTCAATTCACATTGTACTATAGACAATGGATAAACAAGTATTTGGATCGATCCAAGAATGAAGAACAACGTATTCGTGCAGAAGCTAAAGGGAAAATTCAAGAGATTGATGATGAATTCGTGGGAGCTAATCCATTTGCAGCATTTTTACGCGCATTGGCATCAAATACACCACTTTCCATGTTTTTCTCAATTTGCACGTTAATCATCCTTGTTTACACTGTTGTCGACAGATGGGGTGCACTGGTAAACAAAATAACAAGAATCGCATTTGGAGAACATCCCAATGACACTATCTTGATGATCAACAATGGAGGTTCGGTGCGCATGCAAGATTTGAAATTCACAAACTTGCGCGAATTCGACCATTCGATTAAAATGCTTGAAGATGCTGCACAAGAAATCCGATTTGAAAAATTTCCTTATGGTATCAGATCTGGGATTCCGAAAACTGTCAAACAAATTGCGCTTAATGAAAATGACTTTAAGCCGCTCAAGCAATTGTTTGATGTGAATTACAAACCTGATGATGCAGGAGTGGAAAATCCATTTTACATTGTGGTTCCCATGGGCGAGAAAACAAAAATAATGATGGAAGTTCCTGCTAAAGTGATTTTTGAATATCCAGATGGAGCCAGCGAAACTTACACAATCCCAGAATTAATCGGAACAAATCGCACATTGGAAGGTTATTATGTGATAAGCCAATACGTTTCACGGTCGCAAAAGTCGCCAACATTCCAAACGTTGACACAGTTTGCTCATAATTATGCCAGCTACTTGCGCGAAAAATCACTGAGACACATCTCCGGTGGTTTGGAAAATGAACATGTTTTGAATCGCATTGCTGATGCCATGAAATTGCGTTTACCCAATGGTTATCAACCAGTGCTTCGCAGACTAATTCAGGATCATGAATTGTATTTGCGCACGACAAATGAAAGTTTAGCTGATGGTTATCTGGGTGTAATATCCAACGCAACTTCACCCTTCTATCGCCAACATTTCGCTACAACAATCGACTTTTTGGCCGCTATCACTAATGCACAAATGAACGTCCCCGATGAAATGGTGGATTTGATGATTCACAGAGCAGGGATTGATAGATTTGATGTGGCAACTCAACAAAAAATATGGACTAAACTATTTTACAGTCCCGATTTCCAGCGCACTATGATGTCGCAAGATCCATTGCGCATTGCAGCTTTGAGCGGATTTTTGGATCGCGCATTCTTAGATTCTGGTTCCAAATTTCGCAATTCAGCCAACGATAATGACCTGATGTTGGCCGTGGACGTACGATTCAGCTACTCGTTGGCAACTCAAGGTTTGGTGCCCTATTCGACTCCCAGTGAGCCCTTTGAGAGATATGCGATCAAAACTATCCATGAAATTTTAAAACAAATGGGCACTGATGCTAAGCTGGATGCGACAATAATAGAACGCACAGGTGCATCTTCAGAATCACTGGTGATTGCATGCCACGATTTCATTCCAACACCACATTCGGCTATTCAATTTGCGCGCGATATTAGAGCAAAATATGATTCCATTGCGCGTGTGGATGTGCCTGCTGCAAACGAATATGCCAAAAGAATTATTGAATTGTTTGGTGTGCGCAATACAACATTTGCTGTGCCGCACATGACCTACCAACGAATTGGTGCAAAATACATTTTCATTGATGAAGCCGAGAAATATTATGACATTTGGAAGAACGCGCGTACTGCCGAATTCGAGGCGCGCATTGATACATTGGCAACAATGCTCAATGGTCAAATCAATACATTGGGACAACGATTGGTTACTTTGAGAGAAAAAGACGAAGGGATATTGAAACAGAATAAAGAAATCTTCTTCAAGGGTGGGTACGTTGGGATTATCAAAACTCCATTCTTGGATATACAACAAAACATTGTGAATGCAACTGATCGCATGGATGCACTGAAACGCATTACAATTCCAGTAGTAAATCCGGGAGCAAATTATAATGATGTGAAAGAATTCATCGAAAAATATGATATCCTAAATGGAGCTGCTAACATCAACAGAGGAGATGATGATATGGCAAGTTATATCAAAATGTTCTGGCTTCAGACATTAGAAACTCAGGCCGAAATGAACGGTAAAGACTATCTTCAATACACTTCAGAGATGATCATGAACTATACCACAAATGGGCAACCTGTTGGTAAATCTATATGGGCACAATATGGATTAACTTTGGATGCCGCATTGAAAGCGCAATATCTCAATGAAAGTGAAATTGCAGCACTGCCAATTAAACAATACTTTGATATGCTGAATTCATCCCAATTAACAGAGATTAGATTCAATGCCGGAAATCCCTTGAATTCGCAAATTTTCAGACAAATGGAGAGCAACATATTTGCTGCAGCGCCTTCGCTATTGAGTAGCACATTGACGGTGTATGGTCGTTTCGCCGATTTTTTCAGTAACTACACAAATGTCGCCAACCAATTGATAGCATCTGCGACAAATCCTCAGCAGCAACAACAACAAGCAATCGACAGCGTTATGAAAACCATTTCACATATTGGAAACTATACTTTCAACGAAGCACAAAAGGAACAAATTCAAGTTATCTTTAATGATGCGATCGTCGAATCTTTGTACAGATGCAACAAACTTGTGCTTGATGACTTGGAGAAAATACGCATTCAGTTTGATAAAGTCAGGCAAAGCAATATTAACTTGAAAGATGCACAAAACAAATTATTGGGTGGCGTAGGAGCGGCATGGGGCAATGCACTCAATTTCACACCAAAGAATATCACAGAAATTAAAAAATTTATCAATTTTCTTTCGCAATCATTCCATGCACATGTGCACGATGTGCAAATTTTCAACCACCAACAAGAAGTCTTGTGGAATTCGACTTCCAAAACAATCACCAAAGACGTTTACAATAAGATTGTAAACATCATGACCGAATACGAAGGAATAGGTGCAGCCAATATCAGCCTGATTGATTCTTTGATCAAACCTATCAACACCAGCGTACATCAATGGTACGATGCTTTAACTTCAGTTAATTCGATCACCTGGCTTGATTTGGATTTGTACATTGAAGATATGGACTGGTCAGATCAGTTGATCTTTAATGCAACATTCACAAACGAAGACGAAGAGAAATTATTTGCCAGAGCAGCAGAATTGGCACAAACCTTGGACAAGATAAAAAACACAAAAAATGCTATGACACAATCGGATGTGTACTGGGATGGTTTGGGTATTCCATGGAATCGCCAAGCGTTGATTGTGAAAGCAGAAATTTTAGTCGAGGTTGCACAAAAATATGTTGCCGGAAACAATTCAAGACTTATCAATGCCAACAATAACATATTGACGCCTGGATCAAGAAATCAAAATTTGATCAAAATCGAACAATTCTGGAAGAGTCGACCAATTGATGATATCGACATCTTTCGGAAAACACACTTTGTAGGTCAATTGAAAGAACAACTCGCACCACCGGAATTATTTGGCTCAGAATTGAATATCGAATTTGACGAGAAAGCAACAGAAAACTATACTTCATTAAGATGGCTTACCGACAAGCGTGTGTTTGATACATCACTTGCTGCACCTTATTTCAAATTCTTGGATTCAAACAAGGACGAAATTTTCAATCCAAACATAACATCTGGGTTTTCGACTGATGTTACCAAAGTAGTGAATTCATTTAGCTCGTTGAATACCACTTTAGAAGCGTTCACTAATTTGACACTTAGACATGCACAATTCATCAACATTTCAGGTTTGGATGTGGAACGCACAATTGCATTCTCAGAGGCTGTCACGACATTCCCCAGTCCTGAATTGCAAGCTGAACTTGAAAATTTATATGTACACATTTCAAACGATCCAAACAAAACTAATGCAATCGAATACTTGTATGACAATGCAAGCCCAAAATTGCTCAAATATTTCTTTGGTTCATCCGACATCCAATTCAACCAAGGCATGCGAAATGTGTTGGAGGGATACTACACAACAAAAAAATTGGTTACTGTGTCTGACAAATTTTACACTGCACCCAGTGACATGGTAACTCAATTGCAAAAGATGGTTTTGTCGGCAGCCATGACCGGCATAGCACCCATCTTTGAATCGCCATCTGTCACTGACAATTTGATCAATTACACATTGAAAAGAATAGCTCCTGGTGTGGCCATTTTTGCTGGAATGCAACTGATGTTCAAATTAGCCAGCCGGAAACAGTTGCCCAAACAACAAAATTATAGCTGGCTCTATACTAAACCTATGCGCATTGTGGCATCGATTGGAACAGCAATGTGGGCACCCATGATATTCCAAATTCTTTCTACAACGAGCGAATTATCCACAAGAGCAAAGGGAACATTGGGGACTTTTAGTGCTTTCGGACTTGCAGTCGAGCAAGTGTTACTTGGAACACTGCCTAATGTAGAAACCATTGGAAGGGAGATGTTGACATGGGGCGATTTCACTAAACAAGAACAATATGAAATCTATAGCACATCGAAACTGAAAATTGATTTCTTTGATGCGTTTTACAAATTGCATTTTGACTCGTCTTTGAATGACGCTCAGAGAGACAGTTTGCAAAGAAACATTGATGCGCGTTTATTGGTAGACACTGCTGAACAACGCGGATATGCTATGGCAGGAGATGTGTTGTTCATGGGATTGTCAACTGTTGCAGTGTACATGATGAGTGTTATGGCTCGCGAGCAAATCAAATTGGCTAGCGATCAATTGTTGTCCATTGTTGAAGCACGTCAACATAATGTGGATTCTTTCACACCAGACAGAAATTTTACAATGCGCTTGTTTTGGGAAAACGACAATGGTGATTTGAAACGAACGATATCATTCATAGATTTTGCGGAATCATATTACTTTTGGGAATGGATGAAAAATCATTCGCGTGATCAACATGCTAACAATTTGATTAATTATGAAAAATATCCAGATTTTGGATCCAACTGGGGGTCGATTGTTGCTCCAAACGACAAGGTGACTGCATTCATTGGACCCCCAAATGCGGGAACTTATCGCGGGGTATCAAAAGAAAATCCCATTAACGTTAGATATACAGAAAATGGTGCCAAGAGGAGAAACAAATCAGAATATGGCTTAAACAGTCATGCAATTGATTTATCATTGACCTTCTCTCTTAATGTGCCACAAACGTCTTTTTTAACTAACGATCCAAATTATGTCAGCTCCATATGCCGCGATACACTAAAAAACATTGTTGCAGCAAAAATTTCATTCAAAGATCAGAATCCACTTTGGTTACTCACCAGCAACTTGTGGATCTTTGCACCAGATGCAACCAACGATGTTAAGGTACAATTGCAAAAATTTAAACGCAAGATGGCTGTGGGCAACTTGACTTCAGAAGAAGATTTTGATTACAAGACTGGATATGGATCGCACAACTTTTCTCAATTGCTTGCATGCATGGACCATTTCTTTTTCGCACCCATTCAAAAGATTAACATTGTTGATCCTGCGAAAACAGATGACAGAAAAAACCTACCTGATTCTGTCAACACATTGATACGTTTATTAGTGCCAGGATTCGATTTCAAAGAAAGCATTACACTTCAATACCCTACAAACTCTCCATTGCATTTCTTGGCAAATGAAGTCATGAATCTTCCCGACACGCCTGTGGTAGTAGCAGATCGTTTTACAGTCATCAAAAGGGACAACAATGAGATTTACAAGATTATTGTCTCTGCCATGGGATTGCCAATTGACATACCATCAGCACGAGATGAATATTGGAATGATTATATTAAACATGCCGTTGAAATGCTAAAGCCATTGTTTTCCAAACAAGAATTCAGCGCAAGTTCTGTCATTTCACATGCAGTAAAAGTAAGCGAGGCATTATTAAACATGTACACACAAATCTATGGTGGGGCAAGAAACATAGTTGATGTTCGTTTACTGCGGGAATGCAAAGGTTATATTGACATGTGCACCTTGTACACGAGCATTATGAAAACGCTGAATGTTGATTTGGATTTCTACACCAAGCTGGATCCCACAGTGATTCAAGCAGACAATTTGCGCACACAATTTCACAATCATTTACGCATTTTTGGATTCAACAGAGAACCTTATGATACATACAATAGCACGGCAGAAATGCTTGTGTTGCATGCAGCCATTTACTCTTTGATAGTTGAAGAACATACATCAACAACAGGGAGCACTGCCACTCGTAAAGATCATGCGAAAAATTTCAATCGCAAAGTTAAATTCTATGCTTACTATGAAGCAGCAAAACGGTGGAGATCTCGATATGTGCAATTCCATTCATTAACATGGGATGTGATGAACAAATTACCCAAACAAATGTTACTGATATTGATGCAATTGCATGCACAACAACACTGGCAAGCACAATATCGAATTGAAGCAGGAGATTCAGTTGTCGAATTTTTGCACAATGATTGGAGATACATTAAAATCGCTAAAGATGTGATGGACGGTGTTTGTCTCAGTTCACTGCCATTCTCAGATGCTAAACCAAACATTTTAACTTCCAAGGATTACATGTGGAAAATCGTCAATCGTCTCAACATTTTCAAGCGCTTTTGGAACACATTTGGCTTTTCAACACAACAAGATACAACGACGGACCCAGATTTTGAACAATCATGGGCGGAATATTTGGCAGAAGTCAATAATAATAAAAGAAAATAGTTTGAAATTTTTTTTATTATCAATATTGTTGCGGTTGAATAAGAGGAATATCATCGTAATCGATAGGTGGTAATGTTCCTGCTTTTGTTGCAGCATCTGTGACTTGTTTCATTAATTTGGGCATGCATACAACTTCTGTCACAGCAGTATTGATAATGAAAGTGATTAACATGATAACCATGCATGCAATAGCCGGATAAAATGACATGGCACTGTTTACTGCTTGGAAGTGATCATCTACTGATACAAATGCCATGAACACTGCACCAGATATTATCCCCGAATATGCGCGTGATAGAACTTCGACTGCAATGGCAATGACAGTCGCTAAAAACATCAAACCAACACCTACTGCTTGACTTGATGTTTTTTGATGCACGGTAGTTGGGCTAGGACTTGGGCTATTTTCGTTCATTTCGGAACTCTTGTCGGCTGGTGTATACAAATCAATAGCATGCAATAACCACACCATCAAGATAAACACGTTCCAAATAGTCACCCATGAAGACAAAGTTTTTACCATCATGCGCACTTTCACTTGCAAATCGATCACATCGTCTTTCAAAACTTCAGGTATGGCACTCAGCGTGGAATACATTAACAAGACCACACTAATCAATGAAATAACAAACCCTGACCACGGACTGACAGTCGTGCCCATGAAGGGTAGCATTTGGTCACTGATCATGGCCATAAGCATCCCCGTTGGGAAAATAAATGCTTGTTTAGGCACCTTGTAATCAAACATGACTTTGGACAGTGTAGAGGTTGCATGCCTGTAATGCTTCCACCCATAGATTTGTGAAGTGACCAAGAAAATCAAAGTCACAGTTGCATTTACTGCGAAACTCACAAAATCTGGGAAAAAATCCAATGCAGTGCTGGCTGTAAACTGTTCTAAGCGCCATGGTGGCACCAACGAGAATTGACTTCCTACATAAATCAATCCAGCGACTAATTGATATACTAAAATTCCCATGCGAATTTTTGTATCACGTTCTTGTGAAAATGCAGTCGCTGCATTAGCTTTCATCATTCTTTTTTTTTCTGAATTAAAGTAAATAAAAAAAAGAGAAAGAAATTATGTATAGAACTGATTTGAAATCCAAATCTCGCATGTTAGATGATTTACCATCTGATGTATATGTAAGCAGACGAGCACAATCTTTAATTTTGGCTGGATTCAATCGCGAAAGTGTGATTGCTCAAGAACGCAGAAATCCAAGATTTGGAAGCATGATCATGGAAGGAAAATCACTTGCTGAAATGCAAAAAGTGTATCGAAGCACATCCATCAGCCGTGAAGAAAAACAACGCTTGTTGGGTTATGATTTGAAACCATTGGGTTTGCTCGATACAGAAACATATCCTTTCAGCAGACGTTCCTATGATACAGTGCTTCGCCCCACAATGCGCAACGAAAAATTCATCTTCACTTCAATTGATGATACATATTATCATTGTTTTGTTGATCCAGAATATGTTAAAAAACAGCGGAAAGGAGCGAGACACATGAATGAATTTTCAGACTTAGACAAATGGACAACGGAACAAGATCTCAAATTCAAAGTCATTAAATATTTTGATCCTCCTGAAAAAAATTATGATTGTGTGATTGTAAAGAAAAGTTTTAATTGACAACAACAACATTAAAATAATTTTCGCGACAAAGCAAGACTAAAGCAAACAACTCTGATGCTATATCCCGCTTTGGAGTGAATTCGTATGCAAATTGGTATATGCTGTATTGGGTAATTAATCTGCATGTCCAATAAGATTTGCAATATTCGTTTGACTCAATTTTTGATCTAAGGCCATACTGTACCTCTGTATTGTGAAAAATGACACATTCTTTCGGCTTAAGCTTGAGCCTCACTTCCTTGAGTCTTGTAACCACAAGATCGATTATCGCATCCCACTCAAGACCATAGCGCGCAATAGGTGCGGGCGGATTCAATTTGTAATGAAATGGGTATTCGGCGATTGTCTTACCATCAATTGTCCAAGGCGCGGGTTCTTGGACGAGCTCAAACATGCTTTTTTTTGTCTTGCTGGAAAAAATGAGATTATGATGGCGGCGAGAATGTGATCTTTTTTTTATAATAATTAATTAATATTCTGTTTTTTTTGCCTTTTTAAGAAAGAAAAATGAGATCAATTGTTTTCATCTTGTTATTATTGGTTGCTGCTAGCCAAGCAAGTTACTCAGGGTGCGACATTAACCCTTGCTTGCATGGCGGGACTTGTATCGACTACCCAGGTGGTGATTACGAGTGTTATTGTACACCGAATTATTTAGGTGCTACATGCAGCGAAACTGCGAACAATGTTTGCACTAGCACCACTTGCCAAAATGGTGGGACATGCACCAATGGCGAAGAAAACACATACACTTGTTCGTGTTTGGGTGGTTGGAGTGGCACCAATTGCCAAACTGGACCTCTATTATGTTCATTGCATCCTTGTCTCAATGGTGGGACTTGTTATTGTTCTGGAGGAGATTGTTTATTGGGCACATCATGCTTATGTGCTCCAGGATTTAGTGGTCCTTTGTGTATTCTTTGATTTGGTGGAAAAAGCCCTATTTTATTCCCTGAACTTGATTTACTCTCTTTTTTTTGTATCTAAAATTTTTCTTGTATGAAAAAGGAAATTTCAAGGAGAAAAAGCCCGAGATAGACAAAAAATGCCTGCAAATGAAAAGAAAAGAAGAAAAAATCAAAATTTTTTATTGTGGACAATTGTTTCATTGATTATCTTGTTTTGTTTTTGTGTGCAACAAGTTGGATCAACTATCAATGCGGCCGAATTAGCTGCATTGCAAGCGATATATGCAGGGTTCACAAGTTCCAATCTTAATTGGACAAATACGGCGTTTGCATGCGTTAATTGGACGGGTGTAACATGCAATGGAGCCAGTCCACAAAGGGTTACTTCTTTGAACATCCAAAATCAACAAATCGTGGGTACAATAGCCACCAATATTGGTTCATTCCCGTTCATGACCACGTTAATTTATGGTGCTAATCCTGGATTAGTTGGGTCATTGCCAACTTTTATAGGCACCTCAACTGTACTATCAATTCTTAGTGGCGGGAGCACATCAATGAATGGATCGTTGCCTATTCAACTGGGTTCATTAACTCACTTGACCACTCTAACATTTTTCAATTCACCATACCTAACAGGTGGCATCCCCACACAATTAGGGTCTATCTCGCCTCTTGCAACAATTAATTTGGGTAATTGTCCATTGATTACAGGAACCATTCCTACCCAATTGGGTTCATTGCTGGGTCTTACTACATTAAATCTGGGTGGTTGTCCATTGATCACGGGAGCCATTCCAACCCAGTTAGGTTTAGCTACCAATCTTACTTCATTAACTTTGGGTAGCGGGCTCAGTGGCGCCATCCCAACACAATTGGGTTTACTCCTTAAACTCGCATCATTGACACTCTCTGGTGCATATACTGGCACAATACCAACACAAGTTATAGCATTATCATCCCTGGCTACATTAAGTCTTGTCAATTGTACATTAACCGGAACAATCCCCACAAATCTTGGATCCAACGCCGCCCTAACAACTCTCAATTTGGACAACAATACATTCTATGGTACATTGCCTACCAAATTACGAAACACGGGTACGATCACAACGCTTACATTAACTAATAATCATCTCACGGGTATTATTCCTGGGGTTTATGGATCGTCACCTGCTATTGCTGTCCTTAATCTTGCAGGAAATAATTTTTGTCCCATCGCAAATTATTCTACATGGGCTATTTCAACTGATTATGACAGCAATCCATTAACATGTAATGTTTGCACCACGTACACATGCATGAATGGAGGATATTGTGCGACCAGCAACACAACAGGCGAAGGATACGTGTGTTATTGTGCCAATGGATTTAATGGCAATAATTGCGAAAATTCAGGTAGCAGTTTTTGCTCCATATCTTCATGCTCGAATGGTGGAACATGTGGTAATTTGCCAGGCGGATTTCAATGTTGGTGTGCCAATGGCTTTAACGGAACATATTGCCAAAACAATTATCAAATGTGCACATCAAATCCTTGTCAGCATGGTGGTACATGTACAAACATTGCTAATGGAACTTCATGTGCTTGTAATAGTGGATACAATGGAACCACATGCCAAAATGATTATCAACAATGTTCATCCAATCCATGTGTCAATGGAGGAACTTGCAATAATATTCTCAATAATTTTACTTGTTCGTGCTTGACCGGGTACAATGGAACGACATGCCAAAACAACTATCATTCATGCGCATCCAATCCTTGTTTGAATGGTGCCACTTGTTTTAATGTCAATAACAGCTATACATGCAATTGCATCAATGGCTATAATGGTACCAATTGCGAAAACAATTACCAATCATGCACATCCAATCCATGTATCAATGGAGGAACTTGCAATAATATTTTAAACAGTTACACGTGCACTTGTTTGAGTGGATACAATGGCACCAATTGTGAAAACAATTACCAATCGTGCTCGTCCAATCCGTGTATCAACGGAGGGACTTGCACCAACATTTTGAATAGTTACACATGTGCATGCCCTACAGGATTTAATGGATCGCAGTGTCAAAATGATTATCAACAATGCTCTTCTAATCCGTGTCAAAACGGAGGCACTTGCACAAACATTTTGAATAGTTATACATGTACATGTCTTAATGGTTACAATGGTACCAATTGCGAAAACAATTATCAAATGTGCACTTCAAATCCATGTCAAAATGGCGGAACATGCGCCAATATTCTCAACAATTTTATTTGCACGTGTACTGCAAACTACAATGGAACAGTATGTCAAAATGATATCAACGAATGTCGTTTCGCTCCATGTGTAAATGGCGGAACGTGTGTGAACATCATCAATGGAACAACATGTAATTGTGTTAATGGTTTCAATGGTACAGCATGTCAAAATGATTATCAACAATGCTCGTCGTCTAATCCATGTGTTAATGGTGCCACATGTATAAACATTGCTAATGGAACTTCATGTGCTTGCTTAAGCGGATTTAACGGAACATATTGTCAAAACAATTACCAAATGTGCACATCAAGTCCGTGTTTAAACGGAGGTACTTGCACAAACATTGCCAATGGGACAGTATGCACTTGTTTGAGTGGTTTTAATGGTTCGGTTTGTCAAAACGATTATCAGCAGTGCTCATCCAATCCATGCCAAAATGGTGGCACATGTACTAATATCGCCAATGGAACTATTTGCAATTGTGTATCTGGTTTCAATGGAACTACATGCCAAAACAACTATCAATCATGCACTTCAAATCCTTGTTTGAATGGCGGGACATGCAACAATATTTTGAACAATTACACTTGCACTTGCCTCAATGGATACAATGGAACAAATTGTCAAAACAATTATCAAATGTGCAATTCAAATCCGTGTTTGAACGGCGGGACATGCACAAACACTCTCAATAATTTTATTTGCATGTGCACTTCAAATTTTAATGGGACTGTGTGTCAAAATGATATCAATGAATGCCGTTTTGCTCCATGTGTAAATGGTGGAACGTGCATCAATGTTATTAATGGAACAACATGTAATTGTATTAATGGATTCAATGGTACAGCATGTCAAAATGATTATCAACAGTGCTCATCCAATCCCTGTGTCAATGGCGCGACATGTACAAACATTGCCAATGGAACAGTATGCACATGCTTGAATGGATTCAATGGCACACAATGTCAAAACGATTATCAAATGTGCACATCAAGTCCATGCTTGAATGGCGGGACTTGTACTAACATTGTTAATGGAACAATATGTACTTGTTTAAATGGATTCAATGGTTCTGTGTGCCAAAATGATTATCAACAATGTTCGTCTAATCCATGCCAAAATGGCGGGACATGTATCAATATCGCCAATGGAACGGTGTGTACTTGTGTGAATGGATTTAATGGGACACAATGCCAAAATAACTATCAAATGTGTTCATCCAATCCATGTTTGAATGGAGGAACCTGTAACAATATTTTGAATAATTACACATGCAGTTGCACAACAGATTATAACGGAACGCGATGTCAAAATGATTTGAATGAATGCAGATCTTCTCCATGTTTGAATGGTGGGACATGCAACAATGGAATCAACAACTTTACATGCACATGCCCCACTGGATTTAATGGTACCTTTTGTCAAAACGATGACGATGAATGTATCTCAAATCCATGTGTAAATGGAGGCACTTGTGTGAATCTTATCAACGATTTCAGATGCTATTGCACAAGCGATTTCAATGGAACATATTGTCAAAACAATTTAAACGAGTGCATATCAGGCCCATGCTTGAATGGTGCTACATGCACAAATATAGTCAATGGAACTATCTGTCATTGCGCATCTGGCTTCAATGGCACACAATGTCAAAACGATTACCAACAATGTTCTTCAAATCCATGCCAAAATGGTGGGACTTGCACCAACATATTAAACAATTACACATGCAGTTGCGTCAATGGATTCAATGGTTCTCAATGCCAAAACAACTATCAAATGTGCACATCAAGTCCGTGTTTAAATGGAGCGACATGCAATAACATTCTAAATAATTACACATGCACATGTCCTACAGGATTCAATGGAACCAATTGCCAATTGTTTTATGCAAACTGTACATCCAACCCATGCCAAAATGGCGGAACATGTCACGACACATTGGATGATTATTATTGCTCTTGTCCACCCAATTACAACAATACAAATTGCCAAGACAATTACAATGAATGCGCATCATCTCCGTGTTTGAATGGAGGCACGTGCAACAATGGCATCAATAGCTACACTTGCACTTGCACTAGTGATTTCAATGGCACTAATTGTCAAAACGATATTAACGAATGTCGTTCAAATCCATGCTTAAATGGTGCTACGTGCATTAATGTGATCAATGGAACCGTGTGCAATTGCGCATCTGGATTTAACGGAACCAATTGTCAAAACAATTATCAAATGTGCACATCAAGTCCTTGTTTGAATGGAGGCACGTGCACAAATTCGTTAAATAATTTCACGTGCACATGTTTACCGAGATACAATGGTTCGGTGTGTCAAAATGATTTAGATGAATGCGCGTCAAATCCATGTTTAAACGGAGCCACGTGCATAAACATTATTAATGGTACAATATGCAACTGTGCAACTGGATTTAATGGCTCACAATGCCAAAACGATTATCAACAATGCTCTTCTAATCCATGCTTGAACGGTGGCACGTGCACAAACATTTTGAATAATTATACATGCGCATGCTTATCTGGATTTAATGGAACTCAATGTCAATTGTTTTATGCAAACTGCACATCCAACCCATGTTTAAATGGAGGCACGTGCCACGACTCGCTCGATAATTATACATGCACGTGCCCACCTAATTACAATAACACAAATTGTCAAGATAATTACAATGAATGCGCATCGAGCCCATGTTTGAATGGCGGCACGTGCATCAATGGAATCAATAATTACACGTGCAATTGCATTGTGGGATTTAACGGGACAATGTGTCAAAATGATTATGGACAGTGCAGAAGTAGTCCATGCTTGAATAATGGAACATGCATTAACATTGCCAACGGAACTTTGTGTAATTGTTTAAATGGATTTAACGGAACACAATGCCAGAATGACTATCATCAATGCTTTTCTAGTCCATGCATAAACGGAGGCACATGCAATACTTTATTGAATAATTACACATGTACATGCTCGAATGGATTCAATGGAACGCAATGTCAGTATTTTTACAACAATTGCACATCAAATCCATGTTTGAACGGAGCTACATGTGTAGATTTGTTGGATGATTACATATGTTTGTGCCCAACGGGGTTCAATGGCACACAATGTCAGAATGATTACAGTGATTGTTTGTCACAACCATGCTTAAACAATGCAACATGCATACCACTATTGAGCAACTATTCATGCAATTGCTTGAACGGATTTAACGGAACACAATGCCAGAATGATTATGCAATGTGCCTGAGTAGGCCATGTTTGCATGGCGGCAATTGCACAACTTTGCTTAATAATTACACATGCACGTGCGGGATGGGTTACAATGGCACTAATTGTCAAAACGTATTTGGAGAATGCGCGTCGCTTCCATGCTTGAACGGCGGAACATGCGTTAATTTGCTGAATAATTACACATGTCAGTGTGTGTTTGGATACAATGGTTCGGTATGCCAAGATGATTATTTTCAATGCAGATCAAGTCCTTGCATGAATGGCGGTACCTGTACAAACTCATTGAACAATTATACATGCACGTGCCCACAAAACGTGAATGGAAGTAATTGCGAAAACAATTACAATTTGTGCGCATCCAATCCTTGTCTGAATGGTGCTAATTGCACAGATTTATTAAACAATTACACTTGCACATGCTTACAAGATTTTAATGGGACCATTTGTCAAAACTTTTATGGGAATTGCACATCTAATCCGTGTATGAACGGAGGCAATTGCACTGCACAACTAAACAACTTTACATGCACATGCCCTGCGGATTTTAATGGCACGATATGTCAAAATGATTTGGATACTTGCAGAACCGATCCTTGTTTGAACAATGGCACGTGCATTAATGGAATCAATAATTACACGTGTGATTGTTTAGCGAATTACAATGGCACAAATTGCGAAAACAATATCAACGAGTGCGCATCCAATCCGTGCTTGAACAACGCCACATGCACAAACTTGATCAATAATTACACTTGCACTTGTATCAATGGATTCAATGGAACACAATGTCAAAATGATTATCAAATGTGCACTTCCAATCCTTGTGAAAATGATGGCAACTGCACTAATTCACTCAACAATTACACGTGTACATGTCCCATGGGTTATAATGGTACACAATGCCAAAATGACTATCAAATGTGTAGTTCAAACCCATGTTTGAACGGTGCTAATTGTACGAATTCATTAAACAACTATACATGCGCATGCCCAAGTGGATTTAATGGGACGGATTGCCAAAATTTCTATGGAAATTGTAGTTCTAATCCTTGCTTGAATGGTGGTAATTGCACTGCACAACTAAACAATTATACATGCACATGCACACAAGATTTCAATGGTACACAATGCCAAAATAATTTAAACGAGTGCGCATCACATCCATGCATGAACAATGCCACGTGCATCAACGGAATCAATAATTACACATGCAATTGCACAGAGGGATTCAATGGAACGCAATGCCAAAATGATATTGATCAATGCAGAAGCAATCCATGTCAAAACAATGCAACATGCATTAACGGGGAAAATAACTATACATGCAATTGCTTGAACGGATTCAATGGTACAAATTGCGAAAACAACTATGGAAGTTGCAATTCAAATCCATGTTTGAACGGAGGCAATTGTTCGGCGACATTGAATAATTATACATGCGAATGTCTCATGGGGTTTAATGGGACGGATTGCCAAAACGACTACAATCAGTGCAATTCCAATCCTTGTATAAACAATGGTACATGCAACATTTTGTTAAATAATTACACTTGCACTTGCCTAAGTGGATTCAATGGCTCAAGGTGTCAAAACGACTATCGACAATGTGATTCTAACCCATGCTTGAATGGAGGCAATTGCACGACTTTACTTAACAATTATACATGCACATGCCCTACAGGATTCAATGGCAGCAATTGTCAAAATGATTACAGCCAATGCAACTCTGATCCATGCTTGAATAATGGCACATGCATAACCATATTGAACAATTTTACATGCAATTGCACAGAAGGTTTTAGTGGACGATATTGCCAAAATGAATTTAATTATTGCATGCCTATGCCGTGTTTGAACAATGCTACATGCACATCTACACCAGAAGGTTTTGTATGTCATTGTTTAGCCGGATACAATGGCACAATTTGTGAAAACGATTATTCGCACTGCTTGTCAATGCCATGCATGAATGGTGGCAATTGTGTGATTTTACTCAATAATTATACATGCAATTGCATTGATGGTTTCACAGGACCTCAATGTCAGATACCACCTATTTGTGTATTCAATTGCACGACAATCATAGACGCGTTTGGAACCTCATGCTACACGATGGATGCGAGAGTGACAGTGGTTCCAAACTTGTACCCAAGCAACATAACAACCATTGTGAATGAATATGACACTCATCAATGTCCTGTCAATCCGTTAGAATCAGATTGGATTGATTTTTGTTAAGGAGATGATAATAAATTTATTTGCATGCACAATAATAATGAATACAAAGCTGCAGCAGATTTCATGTAGCGCTGTGGATCGACTTCCAATACTACAATGTCGCAGTACCTTTTGCGATTCAAACGAATCGTGTCCCATGTAAAATTCCATTTGTAGTGTTCTAATAATTTTCTCAGTAAAATATCCAACTTGGGTCTTGACACGCCTTCGCGAGCAATTGTGAATTTCAAACAATGATCAGCACTAGTTCCATAGAGTTGGACATATTCAAGTACGATTTTTGCAACCTCTTCTTCTGTTGCAAAACTCAAGTGCATGCTCCATCGACAAGCCATGTTTGTTTATTTTATTTTCAACAAATTATGATTCAACAAAGGTATTAGTACAAACAATTGTGCACTTCGAAAGTCGGGGTTCAATGACAATGCTAATGTATTATCAGAGTTTGGGGGCCAATTGAGTATCCATCGAGTGAAATGTTTCTTTAAATCGAATTCCAATTGAGGTTTGGAATATTCCATAGTCGGACCTAATCGAAATATCATGTCCATTTTCTTGTGAAATTCGCCAATCTCTTCCATGCGTGTTGTGATTTCCTCTTTTGCATCGCCACTCTGGATCTCGTGAAACCATGCATGAGTATTGACGTTCATTTTTTTACTCCTCTTTAAAATTTTATTTGCAACAAATTATGTTTCAACAAAGATATCAATGCAAAAAATTGTGCACTTCGAAAGCTAGGATTTAGTGACAAGGTTATTATATCCGAATTTGGAGGATATCTCTTGCATTCTTCCCATTTTATTGTCCAGCGAGCGAGTTGAGTTTTGAGATAAAGTTCTAATTGTGGTCTTGGATATTCAACGATTGAGTGCAATTGAAACATCATATCCATGCGCTTATGGAAATCACCAATCTCCACAATGCGTTTAACTATTTCTTGTTTTGGATCACATTCACATTCGAGCTCGTAAAACCATCCAGAAATGCCAATCATGTCTGCTTTTTTTTCTTTCAAAATTTTATTTTCAACAAATCGTATCTCAACAACAATAATTTTACAAATAATTGGGCGGATCGATACTTCATGTCGAGTACCATTTTCACGATATCTGCATCAATTGGGAAATCTGGAGATTCCCAACAAACACTCCATCGTATAAATTTTTGACGCAGAAACATATCTAACTTGGGTCTTGGATATTCAATTGTAGAAACCAATTGGAATTTCACAATGATAGACTCCAAATCGCCAATACCTCCCAGAAAATTTGTCACTCCCTTTTCCACATCTTTGCACCCGGCGGGTAATCTGTATCTGTAGCTCCAAGACATCTTAATTCACAAACGAGGGAATTAAAAAATTGTGTTTAATCAACAAAATCATTGCAAATAAACGTTGACTTTGACGCATCCATTCACCTTTCAAGATCATTTCAATCGCAATGAAATCATCGCGCGGTCCAAAACATATGCAATTCCATTTTCTTGAGATCAATGGTTGTTCTAACATTTGCAACCTCAAAGATTCTGTAAATTCTCGAGTAAGCGGAGACGTTAGTCCACGAATTGAAATGATAATTCTAATACTCCATAAAGATTTATCTGGATTGTGTGAAAAAGTAAACTTGTCCAATTCGCGTGCAAGACATAAAAATATCATTTCAGAGCCTAGTGTATTTTGCAACAAGTCTTCGTGCACTTCGAATTTGACACCATTACTGATGCGAGACTTTCCAGTTCGAAGATCATATTCTACCATTATTTGTTTTTTTGTGCACAAGCAAAAAAAAATTCGTGTTTTTTTTCAATCGGCTTTTATTGAATCTGAAAAAGCATGTGCAATCCAACAAAAGGGGATGCACATGGTTACACCAGCTAAAGATAGTGTTACAATCACGTTTGTCAATGGTAGAGTCCATAACATGGTGGATGTTATAACCACTGGAAAAATCGAAGTCAATGTCAAATAAATAATAAGTGTCCATCGCACTGATCTGTGATAATGATCACCATAGATGGCCATTGTATCTTCTATCAAAGCCATGGCTATCACAATGATCCCCAATGCAGCAGCAATACTTGGATAAAATGACAAAATATACATTCCTGTGGCATATGTTGTACCCAGGGCAAATGCAATCACTGAACATTCAATGTTGAAACCAATGAGCGATAGCAACACAAATGCGATGGCCAAAGCTGAACGAGAAGCCGACAATTCACCAGATTTGTAATAATTGTAATCTTGTAATGAAATTTCATTGCCACGATCTGTAACTATTGTTTCACGCAACTTGTGTGTAAACTGATGCCACATATCCAATGCAGCATCTGTACGATATTTTCTTTTTCTCTGTTGTAGATCCATTTTTTTTCTTTAACAATAACAATAACAAAACAATGTTTTTTTATTTGCGTTTGCCTCCAATGTTTCTGCGCGTGATTGCGCATAAAAGGTCTGCATCAACAATGCGTTTTCCGGTGGCTTCTTCGACTCTGGGGGATGCCATGTACAAAATTTTGGTCATTGTTTCGGTAAACATGTAATCGCCCAAATCAATACCCACTTTGCTGTATGTTAAAGGAAAATCGTGAGGCAAGCGAGTTTTCACGTATTTCGAGCGCTTCTTGATGCCGATATCCTTGAGTGATTTCTCCAATGTCATCTTCACAATAGGATCAACGGATGAGGTTTCATTGCCAGCAGGAACAACCTTCTTGGGGGCACCACCTCGCCTATTTAATAATATATTTTTTTGCAAAAAAAGTGCTTTTTGATTTTTTTTTACCTTCTACTACCAGCTGGCTTCTTTTCGGTGCCATCATTGGAAGGAGGTACATAATCTAATTCTTCATCGGCCATATTTTTTTGGAAAGTTGTTGTTTTTGGTCGAGTGTGTAAGTGTAAAGAAGAAAATTCGAGTTTATTATATATCAAAAATTTTTTTTGTCTCGCGAGGATGCGTCCAAACGCGAAACGTCGTGAAGCATGTATGCGTTATGGTCGCATTAAACATGAATGGGTACAACATAGATTATTGTGTATTCCAGAGGGCGATTTGCCACCGTCGGAAGGAATTAGTCCTAAAACCAAATTAGCATGCGGACATACAGCTGGTTTTGTTACACATCCATTTGCTCATTTGGATATCAGAATCGAACAATTGAAAACACAATTGAAAGCATGTCATATGAAAGTGGTTGGTTCAGAGATACCTGTGGAATTAGATTTGTACGATCAGCTCGCTAAACGCGATACTAATGTGAGCCGCGCGGATTTGTTAGTGGAATACACTGATGGTCCTCACACGGGACAAGTGGCAACTATAGAGATGAAATTTGGATGCCACAAACTATTCCAACAACCCATGACTGGATTCAAATACAAGACGAAAAGATCACACCATTCACAAGCAAGCAAATACCCACGATTATGGAATGCATCTGCTAATCGCAAAACAATAGGAAAATGTGTGCATGGATTTATTTTGTATATGGAGGCATTGCCTAATACTATCAAAATTGTAAAAGCTGTTTAAATTGTATATTTGAATTGTGACAATGCAAATTGAATTGAATCATATTTGTCGTTTTGATGATAAGCAATCAAACTAGTGGCATCGAAACCATAGAGTGATCCATCATAATAGTGAGGTTCAGAAGATTCCATGATGGTCTTGTATTTGCCTGTTTGGCGATTCAATAGCAAGTCTCCCTGAAGTTCATAGACATTGCCATCATCCAAAACTATGTGGTTTTGATCTTGTTGCAAGAAGATCCGTTTCCCCGCGAGTTCTCTGGCCATGTGGAATTTCAATTTGTAACCATCAAAGGCATACAATCCCCATTGTTCGTTAGCATCTAGAGAATAAAGCATGTCGATTTTGTTCAATTCGATCCGGAGCATCATGACTCGTCCATTATTGTTTTGCAAATAAAACAAGCCATCTTGTGCATTGTAAGGTTCTAATTGCCATGCACCATCGTTGTCGAGTTTATGGAAATAAGACAATACTTTGAATGAATCAAATTGAATTGCTCCCATCAAAACAGTATTGTTGTTGACTACAGAAACGAATTTGCACATTCCATCTTCAGTCTCATTATCCATCATTGTAGCGAAGCGCAATGAATTTGTTTTGAACATGTCAAATGTCAAACCAGTATCTGTAGCTTCTTTAGCGGGGTTCAAAAACTTGTGTTTGAAATTGGGGAATCGTTCTACAAAGAAGGTATTGACATCGCCATTATCGTCGTCAGTTGTTGTTTGTGAATTCACGACAGATGGTGCAGGTGCAAGCAAAAATTCAGCGAAACTGAATGCAAATGCAGAATGTCCACTGTATTTTTGCTCCAATTCGGGTGTGATTCCAAATGCAAGTTTTGAATCTTCATCCATGCCAATATTTTGCGCATTCAAGTTCAACACTTTGGTCCCTGCAGCCAAAACCAGTAAAGAATAGGGTTTCCCACCCAAGTATCGCACTGCAATATCCAATTGTTGTTCGGCTTGTAAGTGATCCAATAAAGGATTTGTTGAAGGTTCATGTTGTGCGTTGTATTCGGGAACCTTGCGCGACAAGGGGATCATCAATGTGGCATGATTTACCACATCGCCATTGAATTGTAACCATGTCATCATGGCATACTCATCTCCGTCTGCATAATTCCCTGTATTCCCAAATGCCTGGATGTTAGATGGTTCGTATTTCAATTCGGGCACAAAAAATACATGTTTGCCATTGCTGCAACGTTTTTTGGTGTTCCATGTGGCATAGTTGATTGGCCCGCGCAGATTAGCCGTGTCGATGACATCGATGTTTGATAATACAGGAATTTTCTTTGGAAGAACACTTGCAGATCGTTTTAGTAGATGCAATGCTAACAAGTTACGCCCACTCGAAGTGAGAATGTCACTAAATGTGCCCGGATATCTATTTTCAATGTCAACCAATTTTTGTGGATTATCATCGCTCAATGCTTCTAATAGAGCGCGCATGTTTTGTCGAACGAATGCTGGTCCCAATTGATATATCGCTGTTGATACCAGCGAATCCCAATAGGTGCGCGTAAAACGCATGCCATTGCCCAAATAAGCAGTGTTAAAGTAACGACGAATTTGTGAAATCACTTGTGGATTGGATGCCACGCGATTCAATTCTTGTTCGTTTAACAGAAATGTGTGCAAGTATTCACTTTCCTGATCTTTTTCGACTTCAGCATTGTAACGCTCAATGATGATGTCCATGGCATTGAATTTGGCAATAGGCATTTGTTCAATGGGCAATACTTGCATAATACTGCCAATTTGGAGTGGAGGAGCTTTAACAAAAACATCAGCATTTTTGTTGGGGCTTGTTGCCTCATCTGTTGTTAGCAAATTTGGCTGACCTTCTTCTTCCTCCTCTTCTTCTTCACTTGACGTTTCATCCTCTTCAATACGTGCCCTCTTTTCATCTTCTTCAAATTCGATAGCAGATGCATCAATGGATTCGTCGTCGTCTTCATCTTCTTCTCTCATGTCACTTGATGATGCTCCAGCAGCACCAGCTTCTTCTGCTTTACGCTTTTTGGTACCATCACCAGCCACATAATAACCTTCATTGTCATCATCATCTTGTGTTTCATGGTATTTTTCATCTTCGACGTTTTGTGTGTGTGTTTCAAGCGCCTTTTCCAATCTGCCCTTGATTTTGCGATCAGAAATAATGTCAACACTTTTGGAGAATTGAGCAACCAATGCAACACGACTCCAATTCAATGGGTAATCGAAAATCAAATGCAAAACGCTAAATGCCAAAGGAGCCACCTGAATATCACGCGTGTCTGTGAAAACATCCGAATCTCCAAGCAATAATTTCAATGCTTTAGTTGTGTTCACTGCTGGGATGTAATCTCCAGAGCGAATGGTTGTTCGCTTTGCCTTTTGCGAAAGCAATTTCTCATATTTTCCCAATGCCTTATTGAATGATTGGATTTGTTTGGAACACCGACGAGTGTATTCACTGAGTTTGATCAAATGAATGAATGACAAGTTTGAATCGGCCATCGCTTCGAACAAGAGAACGAACAAATCGGATATTTGACCGCCAAAGACTTTGAGTGACAATAGCTTATTCACGAATGTACTGAGTGCTTTTTGGTTGGCCACAGATTGCTCTTCCATGAGCTTCTTGACAATGACCTTGAGTTCATCGGAATAGGCATAGAAATCTTTGGGAGCGTTTGATTTGTTAAACTTTTCTATGGCAGCAGAAGTGGCTTCTTGATAAAGTTTGTGGATTTTTGTGAGCAAAGTCAAATCTTTCAATAATTCAGTGTTGTTGCTTAACACTTGCAGTTCTTTCATATCCTTTTCATAATGCATGCCATCTTGCACAACCACAGTCTCTCCATCAGCTGCAATGGCATAGAATGGACCATTGGTAGTCGAATCATAATCATACTTGTCTGCATCAAATCCAAACTCTGCTTGATATTTTTTGCGACTTTCAGAACCGCTCCAAGGCAACAGATCAATGTGCAAAAACAATGCTTGAAGATAACTAATTTGCAAAGTATAGAGCTTGGACATGACATTTGTGAAATTGCTACTGCCACCACCAGTCACAGACTTCAATGCCTTTTTGAAAGAATCGGTAATGCCAGCAACATAAACTTGTTCATCGCCATTCATATCAAGTTCTTTTGTATCAGCATCTTCGTACACAAGTACATTTTCAAACTCTGGTTCTTCAGTGGCATCTCCAATGGGTTCGCCAGGAAGAGATGGATTTTTTGCAGCCACGAATGATTCTTGTGAAGATAACAGAACTGATGGATCGCGCGAATATTCAGGTGCAGCCACCAATTCGACTTTGAGACATTGTCCAGTAACTGGGTCGCGCCATAGACATTCAGTGCATTCAATTGATGTACAGTTTTCGGTGGTTTCAGGTTTGATTTTCATCAATAAACCCGATTTAGGAATTTTGGTCGGTGTTGTGCGCATCTCTTCTTGTGCGACAACAAATGCAAGATGCAAAGTTTCCACATTCTTGTCCAAATCAATTTGTTCTTTAGAACCAGATTGTGACATGGGAGATGATTGCCATTCTGCGCGCGTTTTAGCTAACTTGGGAAGCACCAATTTACAACATGCATCATATTCGCCCTCATTAATGCAATCATTAATATCAAGTTCATGTGACAATTTTATGCATTCACATCCTGAATGTCCACATGGATAACAATAGATGGCACCTGTTGGATCTTCTTTACAACACCATACTTTTTTGATATGCATATCGAAATTTTTTATTTTTTTCTTGAGAAAAAAATCTTTTTTTTCTTGAGAAAAAAAAGATTTTTTTCCTGAATTTTAATAGAACAGAAAAAAAAGAAGAAGACAAAATATGAGCAGTGACGGAGATGATGGATGGACAGGTCCCAACATTGTATTGGTGGTATTGATGGTCATCGGTGATGTGATGATTTTCGTAACCACTGCCACTGTTTTGATTATGGCAGTTCGAGGATTACCATATTACAAATTTGTGCCAGAACAACAACAAGATGATATCGAAGCAAACAAACGCTCACCATCGGATGCCACTTATGTTGGGAGATTGCGAGATAGCAAAGTGTTTTAACGCGAAAAAATTTAATGTATAAAGAGATCCCTAATTATTGTCTTTTTTTAAACAACAAAAAAATTTCAAAAGACAAAAATGACGGATATTGGATGGTATGGTGAATATGTATTGCAGTTCTTGCTTGCTCAGGTGGGAATGTATATGCTCACAAGTTATACATGGACAAATCCACGAATCTTTTTGGGAATCCCTAGTTTGCGTGGAATGGGTTCGTTAGTATTGCTATCTGCACATTTTGGAATTTGGCTATCGATGGTGATATTAACACACAAATCAGATTCTATACCATGTTGGTTGTACAAATTGAGTGCAGTGGTTGCAACGGGGATGATCGTTTGGCCACAAATTGTATTGTTATTGGTTTTGGCTATTGATTTCTATGCTGCCAAACAAACTATGGTGCGCAGAATTTTAGATCGCAATATGAACAATAACTCTGTCACATCAACTGCACTCTATGTTGTTGTTGGATTGCACATTATCTTTGGATTGGTGGCAGCTGTGCCTTCATTGGACAAGGTTTGCTTTTTTTCTTTTCCTTTTTAAATATCTATTGACATACGTGTTTTTTTAGGATGGAGAAGAAGAAGCATGCCAGTTGAGTTATGAAATTGACGTGTGGTTCCTGGTGGCATTGGTCGTGGATGGAGTGATTATTTGGGCATTATTAATCTTCATGGAATACCAAATCTATGTCAAGGGAATGTATCGCATTGCACATAATACACCTGATACGTGCATAACTTTGGTGGCATGCAGATTAAGTGTGATCATGTGTTTCATGTTCATGGTTGGATATGCTATCAGCGGCGAAGTGATATGTGTTTCGTTTTATGCAGCCACACCTATCATTTGTTTCATGATACCCAATTTCTTTTACACTTGGGTTGAACATGGACGGAATTGGGCACACAAGACTGATACTAGTTTGTGTAATAGGATATTGAATTTGGCGAATCCGTGTTTTGCAAACTCGCCCGATTATCAACTTGTTAGGATGCGCGAACAAAATTTAATGGCGCGCATTCATTTACAACAACCTGTTGCAACAGAAAACGATGGCGATGACGAAGAATATGATTTGGCAATGAGACACACTCTCAACTCAAATTCGGTGCATCCATCAATGGAATTGCACGAACTAAGTCCGTACGAGTTCTTGCGATATTTGATGATCGCTAATGAATTCATGATCAAGGAAAACATTGAAATTTCACACCCCATAAAGAACATATCAATGTATTTGACACAATGCTTGCTCAAAGGGATAGACACACCAACATGGGGATACATGATTGATAGGATGCAAGATACACGGAGCATAATTGCATATGATCCTATTTTTGCGACACAAGTGATGCGCGCTAAAGCAACCATGATGATGGATGAATCTTCTCTCATGCTACTATTTAAATGTGTAGGGATGTACATATACAATTGCACACAAAAACAAGTCAAAAAGTATATTTCAAGCGATACATGGAGTTCAGTTGTAATAGGATCTTGATTAAATAAAAGTGAGTTTTGGTGGACCATCTGCTGTTATGCGAAATGCATAGCTAGTTCTAATGTCAGGCGGCACTTCGGTTGCGAATGTCATTCGCAAATCAGAAATGGCAGGGTATGTTGTTGTCGCCATCATCATCATGTCCTGTTGTTGTGTCATTAGCGGTTCATTAATGGTAGACATGGCATGTTGGTATGGGTGATATCCAGGGATTTGAAAAGGCACGCTGTGATTATTATCCATCATCATCAAGGAAGTGAAAGGTTGGGGTGGTAGTTCGGAAAAGACATGCTCGTAAACTTTGACTTGTGGCATGTTGTGAGCATGTGCAGCTATTTGCCATCTCAACACTATCATGGCAATTGACCTGCAAAATTTATAAGTCATCCACCCCTTTTCTTCCCACATTTCGTGTACCATCATGCGCACGACTTCTTCCGATTCTTGGTATTTGCCGACATCATCGGATTTGAAATAGGTAACATCCCCTATATCCAAAATAAATTTGGGAATCCGTGTTACCTCAAATAAGGTATCAATTTGCCCTGAACATCCAGGCATAGTTGCGGACATGTTTTTGTGTGTAGCATGTCATTCGACAGGTGTGGCCATTTTGAGTAATGCAGATGAATTTTGATGGGCAATGGCATCAAACGCCATCAGTTCACAGCTTTGACATTCGCGTGATGATGCCATGATTAATAACCATGTCCCCAAATTGTATCGCTTACTTAGATGTTCACGAATCGATAAACTCGATATCGTTGTTTGCAAAGATGAGATGGTTTGTGATAATATATTATCCAGTTTGATATTGCATGCTTGACATGCATGTGTAAACTCTTTGAATTCAGCAATTCCCATTTCGACATTATAATGCGCTTTCAAGTATTGCGCTAACGACTCTCGGAGCTTATTATTCATCTCTTATCTTTTTTTTGAGAAAGGAAATTTTTTGTGTGCACAACAAGAAAAAAAGTTTTTTCCCCCCTGCAATGAACTTGTCCGTTTTCTTGTTGGCTTGTTTTGCTGACAGTATTTGTTCGAGGCGATATGGTAACATGGCAGGATTTGATAATTCATTGAGTGAACGCACAGCCTTGTTTGTAAGAAACAGCGATGAATCTCATTTACCTGGATTACTTGAATTGATGGAAGTCACATCATCATCAAATGCTACAGATTCGGCGCGTGTGGCATTACTATTGCTCATGGATGAATACAACCAAAATGCGGCATACATGAAAATTGCATTAAATTCTCCCATGGATCCAGGGATATTAGCTGGATTTTCAGTATCGATGGCCATCTTGATTATATTGTTGATAACAATGACAATTTTGTGCTTCATGGTTCATAGAATTAGGAATTCACGAGTCAAATTAGCCACTATTCCTGCATCCGAATTGTTTGGCAACGGGGGTATTTTAACAACAACAAGTGTTTTTACATCTTCTTCAATGAAAGAAAAAAGCAAATGAATAATAAAAGCGAAGATAATAATGAATTGGCCATGTTACAAACATGTTTTTGGATCATTCAGAAGCGGCATGTCATCAATGGCGATTCATCTGTAGTCCCAATAACACATCTTGATACATTCGAAGCATTTCAAAAGATGGGATTTGACGTTTCAATCACTTCCGAGACCTACACCAAGTTTCCAGGAACTGTTTCAGGCAAGGATTGGCTAACAGAACAACAACAAAAATAAAGCATGCGTTTTTTTCTCGAAAAATTTTTTTCTCACAACAACAACCAAAAAAAACAAATCAATCAAAATGGGCGTTGAGTATTGTATGCGAAAGCGGGTCCGCCCTGGACAGATCCAATGTCGCTTCCCAATAGGGCTCTGATTGCTCCAGTTCCAAAATATCCAGGCCAGAAAGGATTTAATTTGTCGTTTACCCTGTAATCAGCTTTGCCTTGAGAATCCATGAAACGAACTTCGCAATTGTCAAGATAGACAGTGAAACTGTTGATGGTGGGGGGCCGATTGCCAATTTCTTGGGGTTGAATGTGTGGGAAAACAGAATATTTTTCTCTCATAGCATCGGACAAGCCTGAACCTTCACTTGATTGCAAAGCATCCCAAATGAGTTGTGAAGCATAGAAGGTGGTAGGGTATTCAATGGGTGCCTGATCATTGTTGTAAGATTTGTAGCTGTTGAATAATCCAAATTCGGTTCCTTTGGCATCCAAAGTATTGTTTTTGGGTAAGAATACAGTAATGAATCCGCGTGAATCACGACCTGGTAAATTGGGGCGATTTCCAAATTCGAAATCAATGTGTTTCATTGGGTGAGGAGCATCAGTGCTTCTGAGTTTGTAGATCTTGGCCAGTGGATAACCAAAGACAGGCCCATCTGGAATACGAACACCACCAACTTTGGCACGGGTAATGAATTTGAATTGGAAGACACCCGATTGAGTCACATAGCGGCTCTCTGGTTCAGAGAACATGAGTTGCACACTTTGACCACGCGAAGCCAAAAAGTAGATAGACAACCCAGTTGCACATACTTGAGTCATACGACCCAAAGAGAATGGTAATGGGATGTTTTCCTGGCACATGAAAAGCAGATTTTCGTGGCTGAGACCAGCAAGCATCCACAAAGCAGCGAACCCGAGTAAGATAGGATTTTCGGTGCGACCATCCAACAATCTAAACTTGGAAAGCAATCCTGCCAATTCCGATTGTTTGATGCGGGATTTATCATCCAAGCGATAAATTCTCATCAACATGGGAGCGAGTGAGAGCCTGCGATCGCCCATGAATTGTTTGTACCTTTTGTCTGCTGCCACATTGGTATCCTCGTTACCAATGATACTGAAATCAAAGAAATTTCCAGTGCGTTGCGTTTCGGCATCAAATAATTTGTCGAGAGGAACCATTTGAAATGCCGTCGCATTTGTATGCGCAGCAGGGGCCAAAGGAGGTCTGTTATCAGGGCCACCCAAATCGCGTTGTGTTTCAATACTATCCAAAAGGGTTGCATATTTAGCAGTAGCTTCTGAGGGGAATCCAAGAAGCGCAAAATAACCAAGCATCCCCTTGCGATAGCTGTTGTTGAAATTGTCGTTTTCCCATTCGTTCATAATATCTATCAATGTAACCAATTCATTATCATGAGCGTCCTGACCAGCTCCGTCCAAATTCAACATCTGCCTCAACGATAAAGGATTGCTCCAATCCAATTGATCGTATTTACCAGCAACATATCTCGAATCGCGGCTGCGCGTTGGCTTTTTACCACGAGGGGCAGGTGGTGGAGTTGCCCCCCTGCCACCACCGGGTGGCGGAGGTGGAGCTGCTCCTCTGGCTGTAGGTTGGGGAACATCCGCGTCGACTTGACTATCGTCCCCATGGCGAATGGGTGCATATTCCAAACCAACACATAAATCGAAAAATGGACCAATCAAAGCTCCACCATAAGCGCCGGTGCGGGCATATAATCCTGTCGAATGTAATAGATCAGAAAGTCCAAACCCGTCCATCCATTGATTAAAAACTGATTCCAATTTCATGTAATCAGCATTTGCTGGGTTAGTACCATCAAGGAATGGGAAACTGTCCGCCTGAGTTGTGACCGTTGCTCTCCTCCATCTGGGGATGTTGCATTTTTTTATGACCGTCAAATACTTGTGAATGCGCGCAATCAAATGGCGAATGGGATTGAACTCTTCTGAAATTTCTGCATTGACAGTAACGCTTTTCAATTTACCCTCAAAATCGGTGTAAAACGGGCTTGTTTTGGTCGACCCATTGGAATCCATAAGATTGCAATGCTTTAATGTATCGGAATTTGTAGGATGAAGGTAATGCTTGCCATCGGGTCCTTTTTCTGTAAAATAAACAGACGCCGCTTCAATCAATTCAGTAGTGCTGGTGGGCAACAATGCATCTTGAGGGATGCACAAAGTAGTGAATCCCGTGAATGTATCTTCTTCAGTGAGTCTTTCAGTGGCCATCAAGAACATTTGGAAATTTTGGGCCAACAGGGTTTCACCCCCAACGGGGTCGGCCTTGGTGCAAACGAAAAAGATGTTTTCCGGTGGGATATTGAATTTGGGTGCACGCATGGTGCTAAAAGCATCGCGTCTGTTCTCTTCAAGAGTCTTCCCACTGGTGAAAAAGGCATCTTGACCCATCTTGGCAAGCCAATGTGTTTTCAATTCAACGGGTGCAATCATGGTATCAACCCCACCCATTTGATTTGCAGTTAGGACATTGTCCAACATTCCTGCAATCTCAGGTAGAGGGTTTCTGGCACGATCAAAACAACCCACGGCATTGCGTTCCAACATGATGTTTGATTCGTATGTTTGTTCTTGGTTGCCATAAGTGCTGGCATTCCTGAATTTGGGAGTGGTGTAAGTGGAAGCCACAAGCATGAAAGCATAGCACAACAAGTAATCACGATATGATTCAGCGATGGCCATCAACAAAATGTTGTTCCACATAGCCGCATTTTCAGTGTATTTGAATGCAGTCTCTGAGAAATTGGTGGCAAACGAAATTTCATAAGGTGCAAAGGCAATGCGATTGATGCTGACAGAGGGACCAAAACCGGACCCAAACTCAGTCACCAATTGAGGCTGAACAGTCTTTGTTTTGATTTCTTCGATATAAACTTCAATGGTGTTCCAATCAATCAAGAATGGACTAAACACCTGGTAAATCAAACGTGCCCCATCAACACCAGGGAACATACTGTAAATGATAATGGTGCGGCGCAACAATGATGTGCCAGTTTGACCCTTCTCAACGGTGATAAAGTTAGTTTCATTCACCCTCCGTTCACCAAGTAAACCAACATGATCTTCTTTGGTTTGCATACCCAAGAAGGGCGATTTTTCAATTTCACCAGCCAGTGATGATGATGGAATTAAACCAGCACCCTTTTCAGAATATTTCAACCCATTGAATGCACTTGGGTCGTCATAGACTCCATTTGGTGCAAATGATGGTTGAAAGTTACCACCCGCAAACGATGCAGGCGGGTTTCCGTGAGTGCCTCCCAAGTTAAAACCTCCACGACTCATATTGATTTTTTCTCTTTTTGTATATTACAAAAAAAATTTCTTTTTTTTAAGAGAGGTTGTTTTTTTAAACAGAAAGAAGGTGAAAAAATTGGAATTAATTCTTTTACTGTGAAATTCAGACCCTTGGCGAAGGGTTTATATTCACATTTGGCGGGGAGGAGAGGATAAAAAAAGAAAAATGGCCAACAACAACCGAAAAAAATATGGCAATAAATCAATTATCTATCCGCGGTATTGTATCTGGAAGTGGTGGTGCTAAAAGGAGATCGGCAGGTGATGGTTTCATTAGATTTGCTGAACGTGAAGATACAACCGAAACTCTTGGATTGACACGTTCATCTGCTGTTGATGAAGATTCGCCACCTGAAACAACGACATCTATCTATGGCACAACAGTATCTAATTTAGTTGTATATCAGGAATCATATATAAGTTCACTCACTGCATGTCATAGATTAGGAGCTCATGTTTACTTGCACACACCCAAACCATTCAGTGACATATTCGAACACAAGCTAGATGATGATTTGAAACATTATGTAGCTACATTAGCTCCCGATATCCCTATTGTTGTGTCCAAAAAACCAAACAATAATGACAATAGCGACAGAGCAGAGATGAGCCTATCGACGATTCAACAACAACAAACAACAACTGAAAAGAAAAAGAAAACCAAGACCATTGTAAAACCGCAACCAAAGAAAATAACAAAACCAAAAAAAACAAAAAAACAGCCAGTTGTTGTTGTTGCACAGCAGCGATCATTGACAACAACAACACCGCCAAAGCCGCAACCACAGCGCAAACGGATAATTTTGGATAATGACACTGTTGATACCATTCGTTCATTGGCATCAGTGTTGCTCAAATTGTCTAAAATCATCAACCGCAAAAACTCTAAATTTTTTGAACAAAAAGATAAAGAAAAATAATATTATTTTTTTTGTTCGAGTAGAAAAAAAAGATGTTGTTATTTTTGATATTGTTTGTTGTTTCGCATGCATCAGTAGTGAGTGTTCCATACACTAAAGGGTGTGTGCCAGTATTGATTGGCGATATGCAAATCACATTGGAATTGAATTTGACATCATCTACTCTATACATTTTTTCCAATCAGTTGTACACCACATTGCGAAGTTCACCAACATTCGATGAATCGACACAAATGAATATTATCAACATTGGTGGATTTGTAATGATTGAGCCATTAGAGTTGAATGAAGTCGATAATACATTGGGATGTCAAGGTAGTTTGCCATTGGGGAGTTATGCACCTTTGTGGTCTAGTTTTAACACGGTTATGCTTAATGCGGGTCGAATGTCATTGGGAGTTCCATTACCCTCGAACGCAATTAACTTGACTGCAACCGGATTGCAATTCGAATCAATGGACTCTATTTCAAGAGTCACTCTCAAACTCGAAAATTACAAGAGCTTGTTCCCGCTAGATAGCAAGCAACTCATACAAACAATTGTTCAACCCTTTTCCCAAGATATTGATATTTCACGTTATTACTTGGAAGGCAGTGATAATGATGTGGTGGTATTGGGCAGATCGTGGCTAGAATTTGGCACATTGTTCATTACACGCACAGGATATGGAATTGACAATGCGCTGTCGTACGTGCCATTGGAAAACATGCTCATGCTAGAGAATATAGACAACGCAATGTGGATCATCATGTTGATCTTTTTAGTGACGGACATAATCTGGTTATTACAGCGTTATGAATATGCAGTGAATTGGATATCATATGATTTGCATTTGCATAGACCTAGTGAAAGTCACATGCTTGTGCGAATGAACAACAATGGTATATTCACATTTGAACGTGCTAAAGATGACAACAACGAAAAGGATTTGGGCAAGAAACCCACTTCACAATTATTCTATCCGCGTGTGTGGACATGCGAGTTTGGGTTTCGAGGTGGTTTAACAAATCATGAATTCATCTTTTTGACAACCACATGTTTAGCTTTGGCAGCATTGTTTGTCGTGCTTGATCAAAGTGGAATTGTGCGATCCAAGTTATGCATGATGACTTTAGCATGCTCACCAACAACAACATTGAGTGCAGCACAATTATCTATGATCAATTCGACATTTTATTTCGCATATGGATTGGTGATATACAGTTTCGTGTTGCTTATTGCATCGCTCATTGCTAATCGAACAACAACAAGGAAGAAGGAGAACAAAAAACTCTGGGAATTGTATTTGCCATTGCAAGATGCATGTATGATGATTTCATGGATGATCACTATCCCACTCAAACCAGGACAGTATGATAACGTTGGATGGTTGGTTATTGCGATATTATGGATGTGGTGCTCCATGTGGTCCTTTTGTGAAATTTGGTTATTCGCTAGGCGCAAAACTGTCTGGTGGTGGATCAATTTGATTACAATAAGCATCATTTGCGGATACACCATTTGCGCAATAGGATTACTAACAGCATCACCCGTCTCTGGTTTAATGTCACCTGGAGATCCTAACTTGAGTATTTATTTTTCGATTGTGTTGATAATGGCCGTTATTGGACCACTCCCGCCATCCATTTTGGCATGTTGGATTGTACTGGCGGCTATCAATAAGCAATATGTGCATATCTACAAGACATTGAAACGCATGTATTCTGCCGCCAACAAGAACAACAAGACAGCAAAACTTATTCAAACAATTGGTCGTAACAATGTTGGTTCGACAAACAACATGGGCAATAGTTTCGTTGTATTCTCTTCTAATGGGAAAATATAAATTTGATATCTTCTTTTTTTTTCTTGCTTTAACAACTGAAAAGAAAAAAATTATGCGTCTTGCAAGGGCATTTCAAAATCGTATCGCTGAACAAACGTTCATAGATGATGATTTAGATTACATTCCAACGAGTTATCCTGGTGGCAGTGATTCCACGAACAACAATAACGCATACAGTAAGAGTAGCAAATTTCATCAACAGCAACAACAAAATGAAGATCGCGAATTTGGCAATATCAATGTTGTTGATTCAATAACACGCGAAATAGAAAATCCAAATCAATGGATTCGTCCAAACAAAACAACTGCGCGTCGCGGACTCGATTTCGCAATTACTCAGCGCATCACTAAACCTATCATTGCGCCATCATCACAAAACAACAATAAGAGAAGTCGGATTGAAGAAGAAAATGCATATCAATATTATGAAGATGATCAAGTCGATGATGACGACGAAGACGACGATGAAGAACGACATCCACTCGATGAAGATAATACCAGCAGTATTGCTGGTGCAGAAGATTTGTTTGGTAGAAGTGATGAAGACGATGAAGATGCTATGAGTGTTAGCACCACGTCTTCATCATCATCATCAAGTCGACGCCAACAAGAACAGCAAGGTCGGAGACGAACAAAGAAGCCAACAAAGGGAAGACCTCCACGGCAACAACAGCGTGGTGGTGGATTTGTGATTCCATCTGCAACTCAACCTATTCAGCATTTCGAACATGTTATTGCTCCTAATGCTACTCCACCACCAATGCCATTAGCATATCAGTATAATCAACAACCACCGCCGCCATATCAAAACGATTTGACTTCATATTCACTTGATGATGAAGTGGAAAGCAAATTAGGTCCATGTGTACCGGATGCATATTGTTTTGGATGTGAACATGCTGAAGATCTGTCGAGCAATAGTGACAGCGTCAAAGCAATTAATGTCTACATTACCAAATTTTTGCAAAGCTGGAATGCCAAAACACCACCAGAAAATTGCAAAACATTACATACACGTTACATGGAAGTCATGACCAGTCACAACAAACAAATAGATGCGCGCATGGAAGATCCCATCGAACGTGAAAAACATTACATGAAAGAATGGTCGAAGCGTGCAATTTTTGATCATTTTCATCATCACATTCAATGCGCGGCTGTCTCAAATGCATTGATAATGTCCGATTTTCATAGGGTGCGAAAACTCATGCTAAAACAACAATTACTACCTCCAGAAGCTGACCCTACTACAGGAGTGATTACACAGCGCGCAGATAATGATTCTGTCAAATTACTTTTAGCAGTAAACAATCAAATCGCATCACTGCATCAACGACAAGAAAAAAGCAACAGCAGTGGAAAAGGTGCAAAAACCAATTCTGTTATCACTATCAAAGCACCCAATGCCACTGGTTCTTTTGGTTTCCAATTCAAAGCAACATCTATGTTAAGAAATAATAACAACAATTAACACACATATTGTTTTAATGTCTCTGACAAATTTTTATGTTGTGATGCCATGAGCACCACAAATTGTAATAGTTTATGAGCGCACACGCGTTCCATCTTGAGATTGTCGTTAGTATCGGCAGTGAATCTGCTAGTTTTGTCGCCTATTTCAACCACAGCAGCTGGTATTCCATGTTTACTTGTGCACCAATCTGTGTAAAGTCCAAATGCGTCATAAGGTCTTTGAACGGCATCTTCATAGGAGCGTCCAGGGAACAATAGTGAAATCAATAATTCGTGCACAGGTTTGAGAGTCTTTGCAGCTGATTCAAAATTTTGCAATTCAATGCTTGTCAATTGATTTGCACCTGGGTCGAAACATGGATACTTGACAATCATATTGCCATAATCATGTACATCCAATACAAAATCATAATTTTCACTCAGTGTCAAATCAGCTAGTGCTTTGCAAAATGGATGCTCTAAAACTTTACTTCCAGGGTATGTTGCATGTTCAGGGTCATCCTTTTCTTGATTTTTTTCCCAATGTGAATCAAAACAACGATTCAGATCAATCCCTTCGAGCATCCATTGTTTGCGTGTATTGCGCACTTCTGCCGCTGCTGATGAAGTAAGCAATTGTCCATTTTTCATAGTTTTGAATTTAGTGGGGTAAAAGACGGATGCAGTACTTGAATATCCAATCATATTCACACATGGAATGATGTGCAATTCGACAATAGACGATGATGTTGTTTGTGGCAAGAATGGCTTTTCTGCAAGAGTGCGCGCGATGGTGAGCACAATTTCCATAGCTAACCATTCACGTGCATGCATCCCTGCAATCATCAACATTTTGAAATTGGGTCTTGTTGGTGCCGCTACTTTGCCAATGATTTTTTGATTGCCATCGAATGCAAACCATATTTTGATCAAATGAATTTGTCCACTTGCAATTTGACTTACTTGAATACCCTCTATTTTCTGTAAATGATGCACGTGTGCTTGAATGGTAGGGGGGATTTCTTGCAAAATGCCATTGGGTTTGTTTCTCGAATTCAAATATTCAGGTGAACACAAGTATGGCAATTGAGTTTGATCCACATCGATTGAATATGCAAACTCCATTTTTTCTCCCAAACAATGACAATAATAAAAAATTTTTTTCTTCTCTTTTATTTTTTTTAATAACGAACAAAAGTGTGACGTTGATAATAATGATGGTAACCCTTGTTTTTTCTCATGTACCACCGAATAGCATTCACAACAGACATGGGTGGTGGATTTGTATCGGGTGATGGATACAATGATCTGAAAATGAAAGGCATCGATAAGTAGATACATATGTGCCAAAAATCATGCACCACAATTTGCTTTTGGACATAATTTTCGATAAAATAAAGCAACATCCCTGTCAATGCTAATGTCAATCCGATCATCAACGATACAGGTTCATACACATTATAGAATGCACCATACACGAAACCAACCAATACCCAACCAGCAGTCCAATACGGCGTGTCAGTGAGAAGTTTGTATATCACTAATGTGATGGTGATTAGTATGACCAAAAACCATCGCATCGCCAGCGAAGGTGGTTTTGTGAAATTAACAATCACCACAAGCATAGCATCTTCTGCGGTGATATGATCTATGAACGCTGTTTGTGCGTACGGGAAAATGCATTGTGCATGATAAACAAACATTTGACACATGTGATACATCAATGATGCCAAAATTCCTAAATTCAACAACAACAATTCTAGTGCATAAAACATGATGTATTGTCCAAGTTCTACATTTGTGGGTATGAATGCATAATGCGTCAATACACTACCCAAGTATAATGAACTGTTTGTCACTACAAAGGGTTCCATATTTTTTTCTCTCTCTTTCTCTTAAGCGAAAAAAAAGTTCGTTTCCTTTAACAATAAAGAAAAAAAAACAAAAGTCTTTTCTTTTAACTGGGGGGGAAAAAAGGACTTTCAGAAATGGATAGTAGTAGTGCCAATGACGATGTGACTATGGAGGATGCAGAAGAAGAGATGAATAGTTTGCACTATTCCAAATCATCTTTGGAAACTGTGCTAACGAATGCGAGTATTCACATTGCATTGGCATTTAGATTTGTGTTTAAAAAATTCAGAGAATTGATTCCATTGGGAATCCCTCTTGTAATTGTTCAATACGTCCAGTCATCATCCAATCCATTGACCATCTTATTGTATTCTATTATGATTATTATTTTGACATACACATTATCAGTGATTACAAGAGTTTATGGAGAAGATGATTTATGGCTGCAATTGCTTGATGAAAATGTGCTTGGTGGCGGTGAGAATACCAAGAGAAAGTTGCAAATTCACAGTGTTCATTCACGTGTGCTTTACACATTAACAGTATCCATTATTATGACATTGATCATGACAATGCTTGCAATGATAGGTGCTGCAGTCATGCAATCACAATCCATGTTAGTTGTAAAAATGTGCTTCTTTATTGTGCTCATCATTATCATCCATTACTTGGATGAGCTCAGCGATGTCAGCGTGCGTGCACATTTTAAAACTTTGCATAGTAAATAAATTATAAAGAAAAAGAAAAAAAAGTTTTTTTCTTCCTTGTGTTCGCCAAATCGAAAAAAATGTACAATGGTGAGATTGAACCACAAACTCTGGCTTTACAAAACATTGCAAAAAATTTTATAACTCGTGGAGATAATGTACTTCATACACATGAAAGTTTGGAAATATTGAAGATCATGGGTCGAATCATCAGGATCATGAAGCCATTGGGACCTTATCCGAGCTTTTACAAGAAAAAAGACGAATTACTACCACCCCCTCGGTTAAAAAGCATTCCCATTGCAATACAACATATAGACACGTTTTTACAACGCTTGTTTGAATTGATGGTGGTAGCACATGATGCTCTAACACAACCATGGCTCGATAATACTCCATTATCGTTTAGCAAATTTAAATTTACAACCATGTTGCACGCATTATGTTTGGCAAGGGCTATGCTCATGGCAATGGTTTCAGATGCATTGGGAGGTGAAGAAAATTTGAAAATAACGTTGGCTAATTTGAAACTGGCATTAATTGGGAGCAGTGGTATGCGGTTTTCTGGGTTCACGGCACGCGATATTTACGATTCGTTGCATCAAATTGAGAATTGTATTGAACTTATGTGGGTTACATTCCATTTCTCCACCTGTTTCGAGACAAATCATGCCAACATGAAATACATTATCCAAATCATGGCATACAATTTCAGCAATCTATGGAAATGGATATGCGTAGAAGGCAAACAAGTAGAATGGATCTACAAGGGTTTGTCTATCGAACAAACATTGGTCATGGAAGATATTGCAGTTTTGGCATATTCATGGGAACGTGCCATTCGCTTGATCGAATCCAGGATGGAATATTATTTTTCACAAAACGCTGCCCGTGGAGATGTGATTCGTTATTTCAGACAATATGTTCCTCTGCGTTATCCCGAAATTCCACGCGAATTGGTGAATGACACAGAAAAGTGCAAAGAGTTGTCATTAAGGGTATGGAAACGCACCATTCAATTGCTCAAGATGGGTAACATGTCACAGAAGCAAAAACAGGATTTCCAAAAGATGGTGTTCCAAATCATGCTGGCACCTGGTTTGCATGAAGGCTATTATTCGCTAAATAAGGGTGTGGAACATGAAATAGCACCAGCAGAACGAATGTTAGATCCTATAATTCACAAATTATGTGCTTTTTTCACTGGAACGCCATTGAGTAGAATAGCCAATGGATGGCTGGATCCATCGACTATTGCATTCGACGAAAACGATCCCAAGAGACCTCATCTACCAGATGGTGTAAGCTATGATGGAATTTTGTATCGGAGGATGTGCATATTAACGTTTGTAATGCAACTGGAGAAGATGGTAACAAATGCTATGGTTGTGGGCGGGCCCTTTTTAGAAAATTACTTTTTACTCAATCCAGATCCGGGTATCTTGGATCATTTACCTTGCCGCATTGTGTTCTATGGAACATGCTTCTACATGACAAATCAACAGTGCAAACTAATACGATTCAGTAAAGATGATCCAGGTGAATTCGCTTTCGTATATGTAAATGAATTAAAATTACTAAACACACCTCTATCACGGCTAGTCTATGGGCAGTACAAAAAAGAATTGTCAATAAATTAATAAAAAAAACATCAAAACAAAAACAAAACAACAATGGAGCAAGAGCACGTTCGATTAGCATGCATGAAACTCAAAGCTGCGCACAACAGCAATGATGTGCATGAAAAGGAATTGTTATTGCCATTGATAACATTGTTTATGGGTTTGTATTCTGTTAATCGTGAAATTGAAATTGTCAAGAAATTTCTCCATTTCTACACATCTAATTGGGGATGCGCACAATGCTTGGTGTGCAATGCATGTCTCTTTGCTGATTTTAGCATTGATGAAGAAGAATTATCATTAACACAAGAAGAGATGCTCGTATGGTCGTGGAATTTCAAACTCAATACTCAACGCATTTACCCATGTATCAAAGCCAATACCAAACTCGACAGCGAATACATTTATTCATCACCTTATGCAAATCATCCATTGGAATTGGCCGCCGCTGCAAATAATAGCGTCGATGGAATGTCATCATCAAAACAATCACAACAAGCAAGAATCAAGAACAACAAGCGAAATCCAGACATTTCAGTACAAAAGAAGCAACTTGGATGTTACGTTGCATCAGATGATCCAGATTACATATTATCATGGGATGATGTGCCTCCATGCTTGATTCATTTGCGCGAAAAATGTCAACTTGAACATAGACGTCCACACGATAATGAGCGAATGTTGTTTCTGTCAGTAGTGCCCTGGTTTGCAACGAAACGTGACACTGAACAAAAAGCTAAAGAATTGGACTCGTACGAACCCAACAAAAAAAAGCACAAGATGCTTGCGCGCACCAAAGCATTTTATGCCGCATCAGAAGACAAACGCGGTGTGATCGTAAATACGTGCATGGAGCTCGCTGAACTTGGATTATGTTCAATGCACAACAGCATGGTGGATATAGAGGATACATTATCTGCCTGCCACAAGATTGATAAAAAAATCATATCCAATATATTAAATATGCCAAATGAGCACTTTAAATTGACACCCAAAGGTCGTATGTTTAATAATAAAAGAAGAAAATAATTTGTCTCTTTTTTTAAAAAAAAAGCACAAACATGGAGGAGAAGCAATTGCCACCACCACCTCAATACAGAGAAGTTGAAGAAGAATCGGATTCTTCTGATTTGGATGATGAAGAGCGATTGATGATGGAAGACAAGTTGCGCACCCAACTCAAAAATAATTTACTCATTATGAACAAGAGATGTAAAGAATGGAAGATGGCTGTCATTTCACTACAGAACAAGTTAGTTGATATGATCACTGCCACTCCAAAATACAATGCCGTTTTGAACTCAAAAAAAATCATGGATTTGTCTATTGAACATGTTAAATTGGGTGGATTAGCTGATGTGATGCAAGAAGTGCATGATTCGTTAGATGTTATTGTATGTCGATGGGATTTGTTTGTCAGCATATCATCAACACTCGGGGATCTTCAATTGATCAAAGCATTGGCATGTTTGATATATTGTGCTGCAAGAGACAGTAGATCATGCAATGTATCCCCGTTATTGACAGAATACATGAGATTAAGATTCGGAGATTCTATCGTCGATTGTATGCAAAATGGCAAAAGTGGGTCACTCAAAACTAAAGTAGTTCGATGGGGGAACAGGGAATTCAATAACAATACTGAAATAGCCAAATCTTCCATAGAAGAGATATGGAGACATATTCACGAAAACAGTGATGATGCCGATGACGATGACGGTGATGACAATAAGAAAGGGGGAAACCAAAAGGATGCACAAAAAGATAATGGAGGTGTCATGTTGGCTGTGAAACCAGCAACAACAAACCATGATGCAGCATTTCAAGATCGATATGAAAAAATTTTTGGGAAAAAAGCAAATGTATTTTAAATATACATGATATTAGTTTCGCGTTGTGTAATCTCTCCTGACAAAATTTTGAGTGGTTTGTGTGTCGCGCGCATGCATCGCATACTCTTGTTCAAATATCTAAATCCATAATCGCTTGGATTGACAATTGTCGATGGTCTGATATACCATAACATGGAATCCATTTTGCGTTGCATGAAAACAGCTTTTGCTATCGTGTATGGCACATTGAAAATCGCAGCACAAAATTCCAATAGAAGATCTTCGCCGTCGAGCCATGATAATGTCGACATGATAAAGAACACCAAATCATCAAAGGATGTCATGATCCAATCCAATTCAACAACAGGGTTACGAACTGCTTTCAAGATGAATGGGCGTTTGAAATATGCACGAAACATACTACATGCTGTTGTAGTTACATGTGCAAGGGTTAATTGTGTCAATACAATATTTTCTGGCTCTTGTGGATTTTTGTGCAATTCATTATCCAACACAAATGGCATATTGCGTCTCAAATTGGCCAAAAAGACTCCAAATTTCACAGAACAAGGTCGTGCTTTCACACTGGCCAAGTTCCAATCCCAATTGAGATTTCCTAGTAATGGAAATAACTCTAAGGGGTCAAATTGTAAATGTTTGGACCGAGGGGACCAATTCCAATATGCAAGGATTTGATCTGCATAACAATCAATATTGCGCAGTAATTGAACTTGCAAATACACTCTAGCTTTGACATCAATATTATGGCTGTAAATGGGATGTAATGCCAATGCACGATATAATATCGCCGATTTGAGCACTGGTGCGATATGGATGGTCATAGATGGATGTTCGTTTAGCATTAATGTGTAAAGTGGAATAGAATCTTTTAATGGAATCATGGGCGGAATCCAATCGTATGTAGCAGCCATGAACATGCGCATGTCCAGACCAGCTGGTTCTTGTATATTCATGTACCAATCACAAATATCACGTCGCAATCTGTCAGTGGGGAAACATATCCTATTTGCAGGTGATTGAGTTCTCACAACACCCTTGTTGTTGAATCCTTTGATGCAATGCGCAACGCGCAAACTAAATGGACAATAATTCTCTTGTTGTTCGGGTGGCAATTTTAAAAAGGTCCACACAAATTCGCTTGTGTTGATTGTATTTTGATCACATTGTATCAAATCCATGCCCCATAGAATGCACACCCCAAATGTTGACATATAATAGTAATCTGCGATTATAGTATGCGGTTTCATATCATGTCGGAGTTGTAATTGTTGTGCAGATTCTTCCAATGTATCGGCAATGTATTGCATGGGTAGTAAACGAGAAATTTTTTGATTAGTGATTTTTACATTGGCATTGTTTCTCAAAGATGCGCACATGGATTTGATGATACTATCAAGCGATGTTTTGTCATTGCTATGATGATTATGAGCCACTTGAAATCTATCGCCTTCCCAACGACCATAATAATATGCATCCAATTTTGTGAATTTGATGGCAGTGTTCAAATTCATCATTAAACAATCAAGTCGCGCATCCCATGGCTCAGTATCATAATAAACACCGTCGTCATCATCGTTGCTCTTCTTCTTCTTTTTGCCTTTTTTATCAATGGGAGGAGGATCATCATAAATGTCAAAATCTTCATCGCGCGGCATATCTGGAATACCTCCATTATCATCGCTCATGTCGTTTTCTTCATCAACAGCATTGTTATGTTTCATATTTTTGCGTGCAAGAATAAACTTGCGATTCATACATTTCCGAAACACAGTAACATATCTCAATTCAGCTTTGGCTACACTCCCTGTTTTGTGAGACATTCGCCATGATTCGAGTGTTTTGATGCGCGTTATAGTTATACGTTGTGATGCTTTGACGATCACGTGTTTCATTTTTTTTTGAGCGAAGAAAATTTTTTTTCTCTTTTTACTTACAACGCGCTTTTATTTTACGAAGCAAAGTTTCAACTAAATGAATTTCGGTGGGTGTTGTGAGGAAATCAAGCGATGTCAAGAACGCGAATTTGAATGGTCCACCACCTTTAGGTCCTACATGAATCGAATCCACTGAACCTTGAACATATTCAATAGCAGTTGCATCTTCATCTTTCTTCCATTTGAGCGTAAACACTTCTTCCTTGGTATTAATGAGGAACAAACGTGTCTTGGTAGCATCAGGCGTTAATCTGAAATCGCGGTAACTGCGCTTCAAAAAGAGGTTAATCCATTTGTTATAACGCGAATTGATGCGAAACAATTCATTCTTGGCAATCAAATTGGTCATCATATCCTTGTTGAACATATCCAAATTTGTGATATAGAGCGCATCAATTGAGAACATGACATGGGACATGAGTCTGTCTTCGGCACTAACAGGTACTCCAGTTGGAACGCTTTCCTCGTACATGAGCGAATTTACAAATCCAGTGGGTAAAACAACTTTACGATTATTGTTGTTGCCCAGAACAATGCTTGTTGATGCTTCAGCAGTGGCGGTGGTTGATTTGCCGAAAAATGAATCGATTTTGTTGGTATTCTTGGCAGATCTGATTTTCAGCTTGTCACGATCCGATAATGCTTTGGGAGCCTTGTATTTGTTGGCATGATATTGCTCCTTGTTAGACAAGAATCTGGATACAGAATAACAACGATCACCATCAACTGTCAAATCAGTGGTTCTGTGTGTGCTGATTACTTCTTTTTTGGCGTTGTTTATTGGTTGTATTACTGCACTGGGTTTGCAGTGAATCTGACACACGATTGATACTTCAGAAGCAATTTCGCGCAATTTCCTTGGGAATACAAAATCATCGTCGGTGATGAGCAGAGACATCTTGTTTTTTTCTTTCTTATTTTTTTATGTGATTGAAAAAAATTGTTTATTTCAGTGTTTTCGACGAAAAAAAATGCGAAAAGTTCACTTTGTTTGTGCAAGTCGGACAGCCACGTGCAGAACCAGTAATTGCGAAAAATTCGACGAATTGGCTGTCAGAATGCTATATTATTATGCACGACAGCTTGGAATTGATGCAAAGTTTGTAGAACATAAATTGCTTATTGTAGATAAATAAACATGGAAAGTGAATTTTTAAATGTCTTGTCACGATTCCCAGATCCAAATGCATTCCCCACTTTTCATGAAGTGTTCGTATTCGAAAAGACGTCCAAAATGCACAATTTTTCAACTACGAAATATATTTGTCAATTGTGCCAGCGACGATATGATGGAATCTATCACTACATAGGATGCATCATGCAACACATGAATCAACAACTTTATGCATGTCCAGCATGCTTCAAAACAAGTTCCGATGATGAAATGTTGTATGCACATATCATCAAATGCATGAAAACAGGAGCATTCAAAAACACAAACGCAGAAGAACATAGAAGACATCTAAGTTATTTTGCAACGACAACACAACAAGAATAAAATTTTTTGGGTTCTTCAATTTGCCATTTCTTCGCTTTCTTTCACAAAGTTATTTTGTTCTTGTTCTATCACTGGAGGCAGTGGTGTTGCTGCTACTACTTTCATAGGCAGTGGTGGCGGATTCATCGATAAAATTGCCTTGATTTCAGAATCATCTAAAGCAGTTTGTGTTTGGCATGCACTCATTTGTTCATAGATATCTTGGCCATAAAGTTGTTCTTCTAAAGCTTGTTGTTCGCACAATGCTTGATACCATTCTTCATTATGTTGCGCGAAATCTATTGTTGCTTCATTTGTAGCTTTCATGACTTTCATTGTTTTGATTTGAATTTCTTGTTTGCGTTTGAGATCTAATGCGCGCACGTTAGCTTGTCGAGCACTCTCTAGACTTATGTATGTTTGTTGTAAATCTTCCAATCTTTTTTGTGCACTTTTGATATTGAGTGTTGCAAATTGCAAACCTTGAGATGCAACTCGCGATATTTTCCTTGAAGGTGCTTGCCCTTCGAATTTGTTTCTCAATATATCAATTTTTTGATTCACTTCGATTTCCGCTTGTTTGATATCTTCTTCTAGCAATTTGAGTTCGGCGTCAATATCACTGATGTTTTGTTGTGCACTAGGTTTTGGTGCAACACCCAATAATGATAAGGCATTCATCTTTTTTTTTAAAAAAATTGGTATACAAAACATAGTAAAAGAAGAATAAGCGCTTTTTATTTGATTTTCTTTTGTTTCTTAGTATTATCATCAGTTGTGTTACGCCTCTTTGTAACGGAAGAATCGCTGCCATTGGGTGGGGTTGTTGGTGCTTCATCCAAACGTGTGAATGCTGCATGCATGGTAGTAAAAGTAGTCACGAGTCTTTGTGTGGTTTGTGTGATTGAATTGAGTGCAAATTGCAACGAATTGATGACTAGTGGATCAGCTTTTTGTTGATTTTGTGGCGAGATGTATTCAATTGCGCGCCAATAGATTAGCTCAGGTGAATGAATCCATAAATCTGCTTGTTCGCAGTATGGGTATTTCTGTACAGATTCAATTGCCTCTTTGTTGGCGCGGACATAAGGATTGAATGTAAGGATGGATGGTTTGGCAGAATGTTGTGTGAACATGTGATACATGTACATTCGAGATGCAAGCACTGATTCGTTCAAGTATTTTCTCAAGAGTCCATTATCCCCAGTGGAAGAGTACAATTGAAACGCTAATCCCAAAAAGCTGATGCGCAAGTCTTCTGCATAGCGTGAACATGCAGTCACATAATCTGCTACTTTTTTAATGTAATTTCTATTAGTCGAAATCTTGTCCAATAAAGCATTGAGACTGTTGAGTGTTGCTTCGAATCCACTGCTCACATTGTTTGGACTCCCAATCCCACCGGACCATATTTTGCGCAAATCAAGGAGTAATCTGAAAATCATGTATCCAGATGCCATTTGTCCAAGTTGTTCGAATTGGGATTGTGTTTTGGCAGCACTGCCACTCCATGTATAGATCGGATGTTGTTTATTGACCACCAAAGCTTCTTCAATTGGAATAGTGCGCATGTTACCCACAATCACATGTGGATTTTCACATATGAAGGACCATGTGTTGCCTTGTAATCCATATCTTGATGCACGAGAACATGGTCCTTCAGTATTGTTGGCAGCACTGACGCGCATTAATAACATAACATGCATTATGCTTTCGATCATCCATGCAACACAGGGTTGATTCGAAGTGGCTAATTTGCCACCGGAAAAGCTTTGTGGCACCCAAAGTTTCCACAACTCGTCAACAAAAGTGGAAAATTTTGAAGACGTTTCAAAAATGGACATGAAGGATGTTTTTTGATTGGCGTGTGTGGGGAACAACTCTGCGAGCATGTTATTGAATGGAACTAGCATGTCCCTAATTTCTGAGCTGCAATTTTGTTTCCAGTCATCATGTAAACGAATGTGTTGTCCAATAGAAGACGATGAAGAAGATGAATCCATCCCAGAATCCAAAGCATCCATGAATGCCTGATCACCAATTGACATTGTGGTTGTGGATTGCAAATCATAATGATGATGTTCTTGTTGAATATTATTAGTTGATGGATTAATGATTTCCCATTGACCAAATGCTGCTTCGCTTAAAGTGGATAAACTATCACTATCAAACATTTTTTTTCTCTTTCGTGTACAAAACCACGTCGACCAGAGCTATATTACACACACCCTTTTTTTGTCGGAAAAAAAATTAAAATAAACAAACAAAAAAAATTTTTTTCTTGAGGCGAGGAAAAAAACCCGATGCAACGCAATTACGAAGAATCGTATCATCAAAGGCAGAACGTGCTATTGCCTACTACCAGATATGAAATTTCACCGCCACAACAGCAACAAGCTCAACAACAAGAGGAAGAATTAGATCAACAACGTAGTCAATTGCCCCTGGAATTGTTGAGTTTTTTGGAAGATTGCACGAATAGTGGTTTCTGGGAGAAATTCCCAGTGTTTGAAGTGGATTACAAAACCAAGAAATGGAATTGTGATTGGGAAGCATGTGCAGCTTTCTTCTTCGATCAAGCTAACAAGATGTTTGTCAGTTTATTCAATGACCAAAAAATCGTTTATTTCAACTTGAATTTGTTCAATGCAGCATTAGATAAACAATTGCCCTCTTTGATTGCCAGTTTGGGTATCAACGCTGATTCGGAAGAGGAATGGTTTCCCATTGTCAATCGCGACAATCAAACGAGACCTGGGTTCTTATTGTGCAGACCTGATAGAGACATGAGTATTAGACGCGATTGGGCATATTCTGTGGAATCAACCATTTTGAAAGTTGTGGCACCCATTGCCGAAAATTATTTTAATTCTAGATTCACCAAATTGATTCACAAGGAATTGGCACATACCATGGTTAATGAACAAGATGCCACATTGAAAGTCCAACCTGCTGCATACATTTTGCTTAGACTTACCATTTACAAATGCACACAAATCGAAAAGAGGAAAATCGAGCAAGACAATGCATATCGCAAACAAGCTGAATCGTTACCGCATTTGATTGAAAAATTGAACTTGCTTGCCAATCATAAATCATCTGTGTTTGGTGGAAGCACTGAATCGACAAACCATTCTTTGATAGAATTATTGCGCAGAATTGAAGCAATAGAGAAAAAACTCGATTCTATGCACGAACAACAACAAGCATTACCCACGACTGTTAGTCTCGCCATCAAGAGTTTGTTGAAACAACAACAGCAAAAGAAAGAGTGAATAAACGACTTTTTTGTTCCATTTTATTACAATTTGCTTTCAAAATCAATGCATCTGCACCAGTGAAACACTTGTGTCTTTTTTTATTGTCGTCTATTGAATATTTGATGCAAGTAGGTTTGATAGTCGGATCATCACCGGTCAAGTATTGTTTGTAAAAAATCATGAATTTAGGTGCTTCTACGATTTCACAATCTTTGATTATTGTTGTATTATCGCTCAATCGTATCACACCTTCTTCTGTTTGATTCACAAATTTTTGAGCAATCAAATGAGCATTGGTGATTAGTGGCTGTTTGTTGTCTTTTGTTGTCGCTGAGCATTCGCATTCACACGAATCTTTGAAAATGGCATTGTGTAATTTCATACCATGATATGCAGCACATTCACTGCTTATCTCCATAGCATACCATGCAAGAAACGCCATTCCTGCACCCAAGAGCATATATCTCCATAACATATTTTGTTGTATTTTTCTATTTGTTTTGAATATTGTTTTTCTTTTAATTTTTTTCACCAATAGCGAAAAAAAACTTTTTTTTCTTATATGGAGTCATTGTTACACAGTGTGTTGAAAAATAACGTGGCCACATTCGAACATGTGACAGGAAGTTTGGAAGAAGAATGGGATCCTAAAGTGTCAGCTGTACTGGGAATATTGTGGTCTCAAAATTTGGCATCTCAAGCAACACGCACAACTGCACAAGAATGGTTCAAACAAAAGTTTGATGGTCCATCAATACCACCCATGCACACACCCGAATCCGTAGCCAAACATTGTGCATCTGCGGTAGATGATTTAATGATTATGAGCAATAGTATTCGCACACAAGTCATTGTTGACAAACATCAGCGTAAATTGAATGGCAAATTGTGCAAATTGGATACATTGCAACAAGTTTTGGATGCTGTTTCTGAACACCATCAGACATTGAATGCACGTCTTTCAAAACAAGAAACAATACAAAGTTTTTTAGAGTTGGCTGTTTGTGAACATGACACAGCCGCAAGCGAAATTGCAGAACTTTATGATATCGATGAAGCAAAAGCCATGCAACATGTATCTGCCATCTATGAATCGACAGCTGATGCATTGAATGCACTGGAACAAGAGAATGTTATTATTGATGCAAAGGGTATGGAAGTTGAGGAGTTTATTGAATATGCAAACAATGCCACTGCAACATTCTTCCAACTCATGGATTCGTTCACATCCCTGTATCAGGAATTCAATCGCGCATTAGATAATCTGGCGAGTAAAATGGCCAAATCGTCAAATAGACAAAAGCGCGATATTGTTGTTGAACTATTGAATGATCCACGCAAATTGATTCAAGATGGAACATTTGTGGCAGGTTTGACCGAGGAAGAATGGAGGGATATGTTTGTTACCATCCTTTTCATGTTCGGGATAGCATCGAATGCATTGAAACTCCTATATGTTATGAACGCATCGCAAATTCGTGTTCCCATTTCAATGTTGCGCGATTGGCTCAGGAATAGATGGGGAGGTGGATTTTTTGGAATCCTGGCAACACTGACTGGAGATTATCTCATTTCTTCAATGACAGCTATTGTGTTGCTGAGTTGGGCCGCAATGTTCATGTATGTAGTGGTGGCTAACTTGTGTGATCTTGAAATGTTTTTGAACAGCAGTGCCCCATTTGTGTTCAATACTGCAATCATGGACAATTTGAAGCGTTCTATAGGAGACATGTATACACAATCGAATCTCGAAGATGTGCAACCACTCATTGCTGGATCGCTTGTATTAATTCATCAATTCAAGAATACAATTGACACAGATGTGCGTGCGATAGCCAATTCTGCCAATTTAGCTGCAAACTTTGAAAAGCGCAATTTTATCACTAATCTGAAAAATTTTGAATTGTATTTGCCATTTGGTTATTCGGGTGTGTTGATGTGGGGTGGGATGTTTTTGAATTCATCTGGGATAACCAATATTATCAAAACGAACAATGGATTGATGATGGGGTTTTTTGGATGCACCATGACATCCATGCTATTGAAGATGATCAGACGTTCATTGATAGCCAAAAATGAAATGGTGCGTTATGCAGAATTGTCTGCCATTACTGGAATGGATCGTGGACCATTGACAAATAGGGATCAAATTGGGGAGAGTGCGGTAGCAATGAAGTTTGTTTATGATACATTCTTTGCACCATTTACTGAACCAATTCGCGATTCGTCTGATATCAATCCCATCTTTGATGCGCTGGGTAATCAATTGATCGATACATATGCAAACATGAGCGATGAAAAAAGACAAGAAAATTTGAAAAAGTTGAATGCCGATCTTGCCGCGGAAAAGTACACAAATAGAGTTGTTACCGCCGACGCATCAGTTCCTTCTCCTCCTAAACCCGATGGTAAACTCTTGTCGCTCGTCAAAAGTGGAAAACGCATGGTAGCAGGAAGCTTATGGCTAGGGGGCATGAGTTTACTGGAGATTACCTCATTGGTATCATCGTTATCTGCATTGCAATTGGGATTGGAATTGGGAACTGGCGTGTTGTATGCACTGGCTAGCATATCTTCTATTGCATTTTTAAAGGGAGCACCATCTGAAATGCAATCATTTTTCGCTGGCATACCCATTGGAATATACTTGTTGTCTGCTCCGATTATCAATCACTCTTTGAAACAAGCTAATTCATGGCTGTTCAATTCGGTGATTGAAAACCCTATTGTGCGCTATACATTGCCCGTGATATCATCTAGTTTGGGATTGCTCAAAAACACATATGCACAAGTCAGACTCATTGCAGAAGGAACCACCACACATAAAGAAATTGTCGCAAATGTGGCAAAGGTAAAAGAAGCTGTTTTTGCGCAAGTCCCAGATACTGATCTTGTTTCTAACAACAAAATTAAAACACGGGATTTGAAAACACTGAACATTACAGCTGATGCTAAGCTTCAAATACAAAATGGTGCTGCTGTGCTGATTTTGATTAACTATAGCGATTCTCATTTCCCATCGGCATCACAATGGAGACAACAATTGTTTGTACACGGATTAGCTCATGCGATGGACACGACTGGATTCATGCTTAAACGCTATGGAGTTCCTATTCCCAAGGAAAGAAATGGAGATGCTTACAGGCTTAATCCAAGCGTAATAGCCGAACCGACATTAGCAGAGAATATAGCAGATGGGTTACTTGCTTCAGGAGAGGCATACATCTCAATGACAAATTTCGAAAAACCAATTGTTGAAACATCAAAGAAATTGATCTCGATCATTTGGGTGTTCAATGAAGATAGAATGAAGCAACAATTGATACACTATTGGAATACCGATCCATTAAATCTAGCTGCAAATTATCAAATAAACCCACAAACAACCAGACTTACTATCGAAAGATTACTTTTGTCTTTTGAACATATTAGAGGTGATTTGGGCAGAGATGCACTTACACATCGACAAATGCTGATCAATAAATTTGGGACATTATCTTGAAAATAAAATTCTTATTGTTTTTTTTAAAAAGCAAAAAAAAATATTTTGTAACAAAAGATGATTTCAAATTCAATCGAAGCCGAAGATGTATCCATGGAAAATGGATATGGTTATGCAAATTCGCAGCGTGATACACAAAGAGGTGCATTACCTGGCATTTTACAACGCGATGATGAAGGAAAAGATGATTTCGTGTACATTAATGGGATTGGTTGTGATGATGAAGCGTTCAGAGACTATTTCTCTGATGTTGATGAAGATAGTATGCGCAGGTTTTTGACACAACTCAAAGTCAATGCCACAGTCAATATTGAACATGAAGGTGGTGTTATTGGTAAAGTTACAAACGCGCGTTACACACCTAATAAAGGTACCACTGTTGATGTGTGTTTGCATAGCACTCGTCAATTGGAAAAGCGCAATCCAGAGACAGGTGAAGTTGAAAATCGGCAATTCGTTGAGTGGGCCAAACGCAAAAAACAGGAAGTCAAATCAGGCAAATATGGTCAATTTTCACTCGAATTTTCACAACCTGTCAATCAAGCAAAACCTTCATTACGCAGAGTGACACCCATTGCAGTGGCATTGGTGGAAGAAGGCTTCAGACCAGTGGGCGACTTTGCCGTTATGTGCTGGTCGTCGTCAAAAGGTAAAAAAGATTTTTTTTGAACAAAGAAGAAAGGAAGGAAAAAAAATACGCCCATTTCCCACCATATCTATATAATATCTATCGCACATCACGACCTTTTTCTTAAAAAACTTTATTCTTTTTTTTCAAAGAGGCCCCTTTTTTTCCCACATCAATAAAAAAACCCTTTCTTTCTTAAAAAAATAAAGGAAATATGAGCAGTCCTACCGAACCTGCGGCGACCACCACTACTACTACTCCCACGCCAACTCCGGCAGCAGCAGTCGCTACAACAACTCCGGTTGCAACACCAGTTGTGGAAACGACTCCAGCTGCTGCGACTGCCACTCAAACTCCAGCTGTTGTTACTCAAACCGAGACTCCAGCTGTGACTACTCAATCTCCAGCAGATTTATTTAGTATGGTTAATGGCCTCACTGGAAGTTTAGTGGTTGCTCCAACAACACCCGCTGCTTCGACAACGGCAACTCCAGCTGTGACTACTCATTCTCCAGCTACACCTGCTGCTGCTGCTGCCATTACTACTCCAACGACTGGAGTTGATGGACTTGTTTATGATGAGAATGGCATGCCTCGTGTGATGCCTGTGCAAACTGATGCTGGCATGTCATTTTTATTGCAAGGTGCCAAAATGGATTGGGCCGATGCACGCAAATGGGATCCTGAAACTCAAAAAAAATTGAGCGAATATGGAGCTCTTTCGCGCCAATTGGCAATTGGATATACCAAGACTACTGAAGAAAAGCTTGCGATGCAAAAGGAGTTGGAAACTGCCAAAGCTGCACAGAAGGAGATTCACGACAAATTGAAGGAACCATTGGAAGATTTGACAAAATCCAGAGAATTGGCTTCCAAATTTTTGACCGATTTTGTGGCTGCAAATGCCAACAATAAAGACCTTAAAACCCCAACAAATGTCTCTGGAACTATTGATGTTCTTATGAAACAAAACGAAATTTTAAAAAGACAATTATTGGAAACCAGTAACAAAGTTCTCGCACTTGAAGGAAAAGAATTGGTCATGCAAACTACCAGTGATTATGCAAGTGGATCGTCATCAGCACCAAAGAGACATGCCGGACAAGATTCAAACAATCCCAATCAACCTGTCAATTCTTCTGCTCAACAGCAACAATCATCCAATGGCAGCATCCCCCCTCAATTGATGGATTTCTTGGTTCGCTCTTTTACTCAACAACCTGTTTCAAGAGCTAATATGAATACTGGCGTTCCCATTGGTACTCCGCAATCCGAACTAAAGGGTTGGTCAAAGGCAAACATGGGAGGCAAAACTTTATCAACTCATTCTTTGGAAGATGTTTGCAGCAATTTGTATGCTAATCAAGCAAGGGCTTTGTATAGCCACGGGAATAATTTCTCTACTTACGAAAATCGCAATAAACCAAGCAACGAAGAAAGAAGCGGATTCAACAATTTCGTTGGTGGCTCAATGTAGAAAAGCGAGAGAGATTTGTTACTTTTTTTTGTTTTTATTGGAATAACAAAATTCGAAAAAAAATCTTGTTGTTTTTTTTAACGGAAGAGAAAGAGAAAAAAATGTCTGTTATTTTGTTTGGCAATGAGTGCAGAGCAGAACCTTTCAGTGGCGTGCAATTGAATGCTGCATACAAAAATTTTGCCCAAGAATCACCAGCAACATGGTATTCTGCTTTACTTGAATATTGGGCATTCAAAAACCCGGAACTCACTAATCCAGATAATGATTTGCGCAATCTAGTGCGCAATATGCTTGTCAAAAATCCTTCGTCTTCGACTTGTGTATCGTTTTGCATTGATGGATTTGACGAGAACGTCCTGGGGTCCGAAATCACTGGAGACAAGAACAAATATTTAGATTATGGTGGAGATTTGCACTATTTGGCTGCCACTATTGATTTTCACGAAAAGCGAAAATTGAAACGCGCAGATCCTTCAATCACACATTCTGAATATTTTCGCAAAAAGAGAAACATCGAAGAAGCTTCATTCAGAGATCAATACGATGAATTGTACCCTGATGTGACATGCAATCCAGTGTTTTATGGCAATGGAGACACTCTTGCTGGCAATCTCAAGATGCGATCAGCACACATTTTGCAAAACAATAAAGATGCTCGTTTGATTTTGGTTGGAATGGGAATGGATTGTGATCATTCACCAGTCATTCGCAATATCGTGTCTAGTATGATTAAACAATTTTGTTCAGTCGAAGCACCTGGAAACGTCGAACTTGTTTGGATTGGAACACCATCTATTGAAATGCCAGTCACTACTAATCCAGGGCTCAGTCGTGGAATTG